>Ga0163162_10000175_pt1 | contig 59209 bp, 52 predicted proteins | sample S55metaG_FD_115310 | JGI IMG/M metagenome (GOLD analysis project Ga0163162, IMG submission 115310) | Switchgrass rhizosphere microbial communities from Kellogg Biological Station, Michigan, USA - S5-5 metaG | ecosystem: Host-associated > Plants > Roots > Rhizosphere > Soil | place: USA...
CGTATCTGAAAATCTTTAAATCTGGCACTGACTTATGGCAACCAAAAAGCAATCTACGAAGGGTTTGCAGTTCCCCCGCCGCTTTACAAAGGACGATGTTAATGTATTCGATCAATTCGCCTATGATTATCGTTCATCCGTGATCCGGAACCCCAGCGGGGAAGTGGTATTTGAAATGAACAACGTAGAAGTGCCTAAAAAGTGGAGCCAGATCGCCACCGACATTCTTGCACAAAAATATTTTCGCAAAGCGGGCGTCCCTCAGCCCGATGGTTCCCTGGGAAGAGAAACGTCCGTAAAACAGGTTGCCCATCGTATGGCCAACTGCTGGCGGGTATGGGGCGAGCGCTATGGCTATTTTGCCAGCGCCATAGATGCGCAGGTGTTCTATGAAGAGCTGGTGTACAGCATCCTCGACCAGGCCTGTGTACCCAACTCCCCCCAGTGGTTCAACACAGGTCTGCACGAAAGCTACGGGATTACGGGCAAGCCCCAGGGGCATTACTACGTCGACCAGGCAGACGGAGAACTGAAAAGATCCACCTCTGCATATGAAAGACCACAGCCTCATGCGTGCGCCAGATATAATACCAAGGTCTTTACCGATAAGGGAATTTTTGATATCGGCGAGATTGTAGATGAGGGCCGCACGGACCTGAAAGTATTTGACGGAAATGAATTTGTTCAGATATTGGCCACAAAGAACAACGGTGTGAAAAGCATCTATCGGGCTACGCTGGCAAACGGGAACTTCATTGAATTTACAGACGACCATCTTGTCTGGAACGCCGACAAGCGTAAGAAAGAAGGCGGCGAATATGCCTGGGGCGAGCTGAAGACCTTATTGGGGAAAAAAGTGCAACAAATGTCCTTGTCCGACGCAATTCCTGAACTATCGTTCGTCGAAGAGGTGGCATTTGCGGAGAACGCGCATTATAATCTGTTAGACAATCGTTTCAAAAGCAAAATTGCCGCCGAAGATCAATTCCACTTTGAAGATGCGGAAACGGATCGCCTGAAAAAGGCCGCTCTTGCGGGGTGGATCATTGGAGACGGTTACTATGGCAAATACAATCGCAACAGGAAGACGACGATGTTTGGCGCCATAACGATAAACGAAGACGAATATGCCTTCGTAAGCGGCTTGTTCCTCGACATTTTCGGCGTACACAATACAGTAGTTCGAAAGACGGTAAACGACCTATATCGCATTGTGAAATATGATTCGAAAAAGGCGGATCCTTTCGTAGAAGAATATCAACTGGATCAGAAATCGCTGAATGCATTTGTGCCGGATGTTATTATGAAGGGCTCGATGCTGGAAAAAGCTGCTTTTCTCAGAAGCCTTTTCCAGGCAGACGGTACAGTCAGGTCCAGGTGTGAGGATGGTAGAAACTCAGGTGATATAGTTTTGACAACCATCAGCGAGGAATTGGCACATGGAGTGCAAATACTGTTATTGTCATTGGGTATCTATAGCAATGTAACGCTGGCGAAAGATACAAGGGATACCAGGCACAACAGCTATCAGGTGACGATCGCTTATTTTTCAGAGCGGCTGAAATATGAACAGATCATCGGATTCGTCAGCAATGAAAAAAGAACAAAGCTCAGACAATTAAACGATGAGATTGAAGGAAAAAGAAAAAAGAGCATATCCGAATTGACAGTTGTGGACATTTCCTATGTAGGCGAGGAAGAAGTATATGATATTCAAACGTCTTCTTCCCAATTTTCGGCAAATGGCGTGACTGTTCACAATTGTTTCATCCTCAGTGTTAGCGATGACCTCGTAAACGATGGCGGCATCATGGACCTCTGGGTGCGTGAAGCCCGCATCTTCAAATATGGCTCCGGCGTTGGAACGAACTTCTCCTACATCCGCGGGGAAGGTGAAAAGCTGAGCGGCGGCGGAACTTCCAGTGGTCTGATGAGCTTCCTCAAGATCGGTGACAGGGCCGCAGGGGCAATCAAATCCGGAGGCACTACCCGCAGGGCCGCTAAGATTGTATGCCTGGACCTGGACCACCCCGAGATCATGGATTTTATCAACTGGAAAGTAGAAGAGGAAAAGAAAGTGGGAGCGCTCATTGCCGCCGGCTATCCCAGCGACTATGAAGGAGAAGCTTACCGCACTGTCTCAGGGCAGAACTCCAACAACTCGATCCGTGTAACAAATGAATTTTTCGATAAGCTGGCCAGGGACGAAGACTGGGAACTCACCGCCCGCAGCGACAAAAGAGTAATGAAGCGTATTCCTGCAAAAGAAGTCTGGAACCAGATTGCGTATGCAGCATGGCGTTGTGCTGACCCGGGTACCCAATACGACACCACCATCAATGAATGGCATACGTGCCCCGAAGGTGGCCGCATCCGGGCCTCCAACCCCTGCTCCGAATACATGTTCCTGGACAACACTGCTTGTAACCTGGCTTCCGCCAATCTCCGCCGTTTCTACGATGAAGACACCAACACTTTCGATGTGGAAGGGTTTGAGTATTGTTGCCGTCTGTGGACTACCGTACTGGAAGTATCCGTACTGATGGCGCAATTCCCTTCCAGGGAAGTGGCGCAGCTTTCCTATGACTACCGTACCCTGGGCCTGGGCTACGCTAACCTGGGTTCCATGCTGATGATCATGGGAATTCCTTATGACAGTGAGGAGGCCCGGGGCATCGCCGGCGCTATCACGGCCATCATGACGGGCGTTGCTTACAAGACCTCTGCTGAGCTGGCGGCTGTAATGGGCGCTTTCCCCAGGTACGAAGAGAATAAGGAGCACATGCTGCGCGTCATGCGTAATCACAGGCTGGCCGCTTATGATGCGGATGAGTATGAAGGACTGGGCATCAAGCCACAGGGGATCAAGGCCCGCTACTGTCCCGACTACCTGCTGAAAGCAGCCACCAAGGCCTGGGATGAAGCGGTACGGTTAGGTGAGAAATATGGCTACCGCAATGCGTAAGCTACCGTCATCGCTACCACCGACACCATCGGCCTGGTAATGGACTGCGACACCACGGGTGTGGAACCGGATTTCGCGCTTGTCAAATTCAAAAAATTGTCCGGAGGCGGCTACTTCAAGATCATCAACCAATCAGTGCCCACTGCCCTGAAGAACCTGCACTACACGGACAAACAGATCGATGCCATCATTAAATATGCCGTAGGGGCGGCTTCTTTTTCAGGTGCTCCCGCCATCAATCACCAGTCGCTGAGCGAAAAAGGCTTCATCGCGGAAGAGATAAAAAAGCTTGACTCGGCCGTCGGCTCAGCCTTCGAGATCGGCTTTGTATTCAATGTCTATACACTGGGCGAAGAATGCCTGCAGCGCCTGGGATTCAAGCCTGAACAATATTTCAACCTTGAATGGAGCTTGCTTGAAGCGCTGGGTTTCTCCGCGAACGATATCGAGGCCGCCAACAACTACGTATGCGGCACCATGACGGTGGAAGGCGCCCCCTTCCTCAAGGAAGAACATCTGGCGGTCTTCGACTGCGCAAATAAATGCGGCAAGATCGGCCAGCGCTATATCCATGCACACGGTCATATCCGTATGATGGGTGCTGCTCAGCCTTTCATCAGCGGCGCTATCTCAAAAACGATCAATCTTCCCAACGAGGCCGCAGTAGAAGATATCGCTGACGCGTATATGCTTAGCTGGCAGCTGGGCCTGAAAGCCTGCGCACTGTACCGCGACGGTTCCAAGCTGTCCCAGCCGCTGAGCGCCAGGTCCGACAAGAAAAAGAAGGAGACCGAAGGGGAAAAAGAAGCAGCTGCTGCAGAAGCCCCCTCCTCCACAGAATCGATGATCGTCGACATGAGCAAGCTGACCGTCCAGGAACTGCTGGAAGAAGTGCAGAAAAGAGTGCAGGCTTCCCCAGACACCAAGCTGAAAAGGGCGCTTGCCACCATAGTTGAGCGCAGGACCCTGCCCGCAAAGCGCAGGGGCTTTACACAAAAGGCAAAGATCAATGGTCAGACGCTTTTCTTGCGTACAGGAGAATATTCCGACGGGACCGTAGGAGAAATATTCATTGACATGGCCAAAGAAGGGGCCACGATGCGCAGCCTCTCCAACTGCTTTGCCATTGCTGTCTCCATCGGCCTGCAATATGGCGTTCCACTGGAAGAGTTCGTGGAAAAGTTCATTTTCACCCGCTTTGAGCCGTCCGGTATGGTAGACCATCCGAATATCAAGAGCGCCACTTCCATCGTGGATTTCATCTTCCGCAGCCTGGCTTATGAATATTTAGGAAGGACCGACCTGGTCCATGTACTGGACAGACCGGAAGTAGCCAATACAGGCACCGATGACTGGGATGAAATACCCACTTCTCTGGAATATGATAAGAGCACACCTGAGCTGAGCGATGTGCGGATCGTAGCAAAAGCCTCCGGCACCGGCGGCGCCAATGGTGGAACCACCTCCCCGGCAGGTCATTCCCTGTCAGCATCCGCAAAGTCCTCAAGGGCCGCTGCAGCCGTAAAGGCGGAAACTGGCCTCGATGCGGTGAATGCGGCAGCAAAGAGCATGCAGAGCGATGCGCCTGCCTGTAATACCTGCGGACATATCACCATCCGCAGCGGGACCTGTTATAAGTGCCTGAATTGCGGGAATAGTATGGGGTGTAGCTAGGCCGAGCACAGCGAGGCCGCCCGAAGGGCAATAGGTTAGAGTCTAACCAAACCCGGCCGTCAGGCCGAAAGAAAAAACCTAAAACTTCGTCTCAACGATAACCTAATAATAAACATTTCGCGCTCCCTTCATTTCTATGAAGGGAGCTTTATCTATAAGGATCTAAGGGTTTTTCCCCCAAACACCCCAACTTTGTTGTCCTACCCCCTCTGAGCGCCAGCAAAAACGGTTATTTAATCCCGCCGATTCTTACTATTTTTCCTCTGATAAACGAAAAAAAAAGTATACATAATACTTTGTTGTTATTTTCGTTATATAATAAATCCTTAACACCTAAAATGGAAACCATGAAATGTAAATGTATCGTGCTGGTTCTCATCGTAATCACTTTATTTGCCTCCTGCGCACGTAGCGTGACCCCCGGCGATGCCGCAAGTCATCACTATGGCAGTTGCAGGAATGTCCGTTAAGGATAAATCCCTGTTTGTTCGAGGATAACTGTTCTCGCATACCGCTTAATGTAATTCGGCCATCCCGCTTGCTGCAGGATGGCCTTTTTCCTTTATTTTTACCGCCTAACTTATATGGCGGAATGACAATTCAATTTGGTTACAATAAAAGGCAAGTGCTGGATGGATTACGTGGCCATTTTTTCGGGCGGCCGGAGATCAGGTTCCTCTTCATCTGTATCAATGTTTTTGCCATCATATCGGCTATCTTGTTCTGGCTCAAGCGAATACAGCCGCAGCCCTTCATAATTTTCTCCGTTCTCTGGTTCCTGCTATGGCTGTCTATCCGGCGACTGCTGCCCCTGAGTATCTATAAAAGGTCAGCTACTTTCCAGGATACTTTTACACTCACCCTGGAAGACCAGGGCATCCTCCTGGAGACCAAAAAAGGCAGCCAGAGATGGAATTGGGATAACTTCAGCGCCTTTAAAGAGACCGCCTATTTCTTTCACCTTTACTTTGACGCCCGGAGCTTCTTTTTGATCCCCAAAGACTCTTTTAAGGATATCACCGATATACAAGCTGCCCGGCAATTGCTAAAAGGGCACATTAAGGGTTAACCCTGCCCGACCTTAATAAATCTTTTATATTTAACGATCCCCTGCTCCCTAATCCCGGCTAACTTGTCTACCTTGCAATCGCCGTTTTTCGGCAAATAAATTATGACCAAGGTATCCTTCAATAATAAGCATAATGCTTTCTACACCACCCTGAAGACGTCCGTAGATCAATATTTCAACAACGCTCAGCTCCGTAAGACAGGTAATTGGCAGCTGTATGCCAAAACAGGGATTTTAATACCGGTCGCATTGACCCTTTATATCACCTTATTATGCCTTTTCCGTTATCCTGGATCCGATATCCCGGTGCTGCTGCAGGCCTCCGGCATTTTGATGAGCATTTTGCTTGGGTTTGCGCTGGCAAGCATCGGGTTCAATGTAATGCATGACGCCTGCCATGGCAGCTATTCCAGCAAAGAGTGGGTCAATGACATTATGGGCCTGTCCCTGAATGCCCTGGGAGGGAATGCCTTTATCTGGAAGTTTAAGCACAACATCATCCATCATACATACACGAATGTAGACGGCATCGACGATGACATCGCCAAAAGCCCCGTTATGCGTCATTGCCCTTCTCAGAAATGGGTGCCGGCCCATCGGTATCAGCATATTTATATGATCCTGGCCTACGCCCTGTCCTCCTTTCTGTGGGTATTGACGCTGGATTTCATTAAATATTTCAAACGAAAGATCGTTAATACTCCCCTGCAAAAAATGGATATCCGGGAACACGTCGTGTTCTGGCTGAGCAAGGTGCTCTATATCCTCTTTTACATCGCGATACCGGTGTATGTCACTGGCTGGCGTAACTGGGCGATTGGCTTCACCTGCATGCATCTGGTCCTCGGCCTGATCCTCGCCCTCGTATTCCAGCTGGCCCACGTGGTGGAAGGCGCTACATTTGCCCATATCCAGGAGGGCGAAACGAAGAAGCTGGAAGAGGAATGGGCCATTCACCAGGTGAGGACCACTGCTAATTTCGCCCCGCGTAATAAGCTCGTATCCTGGTATGTCGGAGGTTTGAACTTCCAGGTGGAACATCACCTGTTCCCTCGTATCAGTCATATACATTATCCCGCGATCAACCTGATCGTAAAGGACACCTGCCGGAAATACGGCATCGATTACAACGAATTTCCTACCATGCGGCAGGCAGTGAAGAGCCATTTTCATGTGATGCGCCAGCTCGGGAAAAAGCCGGCACATAGCACAATTGCATGATCGAGCTCAGACGCCTCTTTCCAACAGGCTTATTACCAGCTCCTTATAGCTTCTGCCGATAGGGATCTGCTTATTGTTGATCTCAATGTCCGTGGCCGTGAAAGCGCTGATCTTATCTTTCGCCACGATAAAGCTCCTGTGTATCCGGATGAAATTGTTTTTGGACAGCAGCTCTTCGATAGCGCTTAACTGGAATTTTGTGAGGATGTTCTTTTCAAGGGTTGTGATGCGGATGTATTCCCGGAGGCTTTCGATATACAGGATCTCATCCAGGAAAACCTTTACCTTTTTTTTGCCTACGGAGAAAAAGAAATAAGTCCTTTCACGGGAGTCCGCAGCGATAGGCGCCGGCTTGGTATCGAATGGCTGGTTCAGCTTGTTCACTGCCTTTAGGAAACGGCTGAACCGGATGGGTTTCAATAGATAATCCACCACGTTGAGCTCGAATGCATGCAGCGCATAGTCTTTGTAGGCGGAGACAATAATGACGCGCGGCGGGTTGCGCAGCGATTCCAGGAACTCCATTCCTTTCAGCTTGGGTAAATGGATGTCCAGGAACAGGAGGTCGATCTTCTCTTTCTGCAGCAGCTCCATCGCATAGATGGCATCGGCACAGACGGATCGCAGCTCGAGGAAAGGCACCTGCCGGATATAATCGGTCAATATTTCAGCCGAGAGAGGCTCATCTTCCACGATAAGACAGTTATATTTCAGCATGGCTTTCCAAGTTTAGAAAAAGGTTGACAGTGAAAAGATCATCCTCGTTGCGAACATCCAGCTTATAATCCTTATAGCTCAGCTCCAGCTGCCTTTTTACATTCATCAGCCCGATATTGTTGCCGCTGGTTACTTGCTGGCCCGTGTCTTTCGTGTTCTCGATGGTGAAATATAATTGCCCGTTGCTCACCCGGATATCGATACGAATGAAGGACTCGAAGCGGGTCTCGCTGACGCCATGTTTGAAGGCGTTTTCTACAAAAGGCAGCAGCAGCAGGGGAGTGATGTGGTAGCAGCCGTCATCAAGCGACTTGTTGAAGCCGACGGCAAGCCGTTCATTGTACCGGATCATCTCCAGTTCCAGGTAATCTTCGATCACCTTGATCTCGTCCGACAGGCTGATAAGGCTGCTCCTGGATTCATACAGGATGAAGCGGAGCAGCTCCGATAATTTCATCACCACCTCGGCCGTGTCGTCGGATCTTTTCCGGGCAAGGCCATAAATATTATTCAGCGTATTGAGCAGGAAGTGAGGATTGGTCTGGTTGCGCAGGAATTTCAATTCCGCCCCTAATTTTTCCTTTACCAGGCTTTTCTCCCTTTCCTTCGTCACCAGCTGTATGCGCACGAATTTTATGGAAGCGGCCAGTCCTGCAATAAAGCCGATGTCCATGGTGGCCACGATGACATTGGCGATCCCCAGGGTGTTCCCGTCCGGGATCGTTCCTCCATATACCTTTGCATACAGGATATAATGGGATGTGAACCGATACAACAGCACACAGAGAATAAAGACAAGAATGATCTCCGTTACGATCCTTCCCAGCGCCTGGTTGGCAGCCGTGATCTTCGGGATGGACACATAGAGCACGAAATAGGTCAGCAGCAATTTGTAAGGCATATTGATCAGGGCGGCCTGGACGGCAATGCCCAGCATCCGGCTATCGGAAATATTCCTGAAGGAAGGCCCCACCCAATTGTATGCCAGCAGGGTATCCTGCAGGACATACAATACCCAGAAAGCAATATGCAGCCAAACCCTCCTCATGAACTATAAAAGTCGGAAAAAAAAGCCCGCTGCCGCGTAAAAGTTGTCGGATGGCAGGCTGTATCCCACCAGCAGCAGCCATGAGGCTACCAACAGCGCTTATCCGATGGGCCATACCGTATGGATCTCTAAAAAGGTGGCCGGTAGAATGTACACAAAGGGATATCGCTGATAGCGGATATTCGTAAAATGCGCACCCATCTGCTCCCCTCCGCAGGCATCGTATTTGGCATTCCCTGGATCGTATTCGGGATCCAGCATTTCATGTATGCAGATTTTGTAAGTGGTCTGGTGCCGGCTTATATGCCGGTGCGCATCTTTTGGGCCTATCTCACCGGCGTGGCCATGATCGCCGCAGGTATCAGCTTTATCATCCGCAGGCAGGTGCGATTGGCTGCTTTCCTGCTGGGCTGTATGCTGCTGCTCTTTATACTGATGCTGCATACCCGGCTTTTGTCCGGGGAGCCACAGGTGGGAATGCACTGGACGAGGGCCCTGCAGGACACGGCTATTATGGCGGCGGCTTTTGGTTTATCCCTCAGTTACGGTCCTGCCTTCTTCCCTCTCCTTTCATCTGAGAAGGCGTCCATCATAATAAAATACTGCTATGCCCTGCCGCTGGTCGTTCTGGGCGCACAGCACTTTACACACAATGCTTTTGTGACGGCTAAGGTACCCGCCTGGTTCCCGTTGATAGATGTTTTCGACGATTTGATAGGGATCGTATTGATCGCCGGAGCTTATGGTCTTCTTTTCACTGTCAAAATAGCCTGGACGGCCAGTACACTGGGAGTTATCCTGGTAGTGCTGGCCTTTCTCCAGCATGTGCCATTGCTGGCGGCCAACATCCGCAATGCCGTTGAATGGACGGGATTCATGCTCGACCTGGCATTGGCCGCAGGGGCATTCATCATTTCGGCTTGTACTTCGCCTCCTCAAAGATCCGGCGAACAGGCGTCCGCATCAATGCTTCCGGGGTGATATCAGTGTGCGCCTGCACGTACTTCTTCACGATCTGCCAGCCTACCCACGCGCCAATGTTACCTGGCGAGGTGTCCGGCATTCCCTGGGTCTTGGGCCCATCGCCTATGTAATTCTTGATGATGTCAGGGTCCAGTGTATACAGGTCGGTATTTTGCAGGAAAAAATTCCAGATGTCGGACTCGTGGGAGGTACACCAGCTCAGCTGTGATCCGGTAAAGCCTGTGCGGATACTATCCGCAATGGTTGGCTGCAATTTACCGGCCAGCCACCAATACTTTCCTTTGATGATCATCTGGTCCAGCAGAGTACGACCCTCGCTGCTGTCGGGGAAGATGTCCTGCGCCAGTGCCGTGAGACAATTGGGAATGATATATGCTGGCTCAAATCGACGGGTGATATAGGTGGGGTAGTGGTCCTGACCGGCATAGAAGGACGCGTCTTTTCCCGCATAGGATTGCAGACCGATGGCCAGTGTATACTGGGTGATGGCCACACCAGGCCCGTCAAAAGGACCGATATAGGACACGACCTTAGGAGGCAGATTATAGCGGGGAAAATAATACTTTATGTAACGGAAAGATTCGGTCAATTGCCGCTCCAACCAATCCAGCCGGGCATATTTCTTTTCCAGCGAATCCTTTACGGGCAGGTAGGTGACCAGGAACTGCCGGCTGGCCATGAATGCCATTGTGCTCGTGTCGGAAAGCGGCCCCGCCCCTAAAATATTGCCCACAAAATCTCCGGTGAAATAAGGATATCCCTGGTCCAGACGGTGAAGGCCGGGGACGATGTTATTGGAATCCAGGGAAAACCAGGCGGTGTCAAAGCGGATGATCCGGACCTCCTTGACCTTTACGTCCGAGACATCAGGCCCTTTGTCGCCATTGCCGCAGGAAGCCAGTAAAAAGCTGAGAATAACGGCCAGTGCAACCAGGGCCAGGTTAAGGCTTCGGGGGAAAGGACGGCGCTCAGGGACAGGCGTTTGTGTAGTTTGAGTGGTAGTAAGCGAATGGTTCTTCATACTGCGAAATAACGTGAATGCAGTGAGATTAGTGTAAATTTGTAGCATGAAGATCGCAATGGCCCAACAAAATTATCACATCGGGAATTTTGAAGAAAATACCCGTAAGATCATCGATGCCATCCGGCAGGCCAAACAGTTAGGAGCAGACCTGGTTGTGTTTACCGAGCTGTCCGTCTGTGGTTACCCGCCCCGGGATTTCCTGGAATTCGAGGATTTCATCGCGCAATGCTATGCTTCCGTGGACCGTATCCGGGAAGAGGCCGACACCATCGGCGTCATCGTTGGATCACCGGCACGCAATACAGACCCGCTGGGGAAAGACCTTTTCAACGCCGCCTGGTTCCTTTTTGAAAAGGAAGTTAAAGGCTTGGCCTATAAGACCTGTTTGCCCACTTACGATGTGTTTGATGAATACCGCTATTTCGAGCCGGCATATGAGTGGAAAGTGATCCCATTCAAAGGGAAGAAGATAGCGCTCACGATTTGTGAGGATATCTGGAACCTGGGCGATAATCCTTTATATAGAGTCTGTCCAATGGATCAGCTGATAGGGCAGGAGCCGGACCTGATGATCAATATCTCCTCCAGCCCTTTCGATTATGATCATGATGAGGATCGCAAAGAGGTTGTGCGGCAGAATGTGCTGAAATACAAGCTGCCCATGTACTATTGTAATGCCGTAGGCTCTCAGACGGAGATCGTTTTTGACGGAGGCAGCCTGGTATATGATGCAAAGGGAAGATTGGTAAAGGAACTGAAATATTTTGAAGAGGACCTGGCAGTGATAGACTTGCCAGCGCCTGTGCCTCCCCTGTTCGAAGAGCTGCTCCCCGGCTTTTCTATCTCCATTCATGCGGATGAGGCAGGAGAAGACCTGACTGCGCCCACTGGAAAGCCCTCCGGAGCAGGAGCCTCTACGACTACCACGGATGCGCCGGCCGGGGAGCCCGCCGTGTTCGATAAGGAAATGCGTGTCTCCAGGCTGAAAGACCCCAACAAGGTCATCGAATACCTGGTAGATCAGGAAAATATCAGGGAGATCCACCAGGCCCTCATGCTGGGTATCCGGGACTATTTTTCCAAGATGGGCTTTACCAGGGCTATCCTCGGGAGCAGCGGCGGTATTGACAGCGCCGTCACCCTGGCCCTGGCCTGCGAAGCGTTGGGGAAGGACAACGTCCGGGCTATTCTATTGCCTTCGCCATACTCTACATCACATTCCGTCACCGATGCAGAGCAGTTGTCCCGCAAGCTGGGCAACCCTTATGACATCATTCCGATCAGGGAAGTGTACGAGTCGTTGTTGCATACGCTGGAGCCTGTTTTTAAAGGACTGCCTTTCAGTCTCGCCGAAGAGAATCTCCAGAGCCGGACGAGGGGCAATATCCTCATGGCCATCGCCAACAAATTCGGTTATATACTTTTGAATACTTCGAATAAGAGCGAGCTCTCTACAGGCTATGGCACGCTCTATGGTGACATGGCCGGCGGCCTCAGCGTGTTGGGTGATGTATATAAGCTGCAGGTATATGCGCTTGGCCGGTATATCAACCGGAACGGAGAGATCATCCCTGCGAATATCCTGGAGAAAGCGCCTTCAGCGGAATTACGGCCCGATCAAAAGGACAGCGATAGTCTCCCCGAATACGATGTGCTCGACAAAGTGCTCTATCAGTATATCGAGCGGCGGAAAGGCCCCAAAGAGATCATTGCCATGGGTATCGATGAAGCCCTGGTGAGAAGAGTGCTGCGGCTGGTGAACACGAATGAATACAAACGCAATCAATTCTGCCCCATCATAAGGGTGAGCAGTAAAGCCTTTGGCGTAGGCCGCCGTATGCCCATCGTGGGGAAATATCTCTCCTAATGTTTTAAAGAGAGCACATACCAGAAGCTGATGCCTGCATAGCTCGTGTCTTTATACACTGTTAGCTTCGTGTCGGTCAGCGTGCGTACTTTCAATCCTTGCGCCAATATGGGATTAACATCGGATTTCAATACCGCGGGATTGCTGTTGGTAATGCTCCAGGAATAAGAGGACGTTTGCGGATCGCCGCTGTCGCATTTGGTAGCACCTTCATCCATTACCACCGTACTATCCTTGTTGAACAGGTAGGTATTGTCCTTGAAACAGGCTTCCAGTGTTGGGTCTTCCTGGTCAATATTTCCATCCTTGTCATAGTCTACACCCGCCGTGTCAAATTTCCAGACACTCTTAGTCAGCAGGGTTACATTGGCGCTGTTGCTATTGGAATTGCTTTTGCCGCAGGATGCCCAGGCTATCGAAAGGGTCAATAGCAGCAGGCAGGTGAGGGGCCACAGGTGTTTTTGCATAAAATTGGGCTTATAATACAATGATTGTTAATAACATGTAAAACGCCGAAATTATTGTGTAAATCCTATGCAGGAAAGGCAATTTTCGGGCCGTTTTTTAGCTTTTTAATGCCTGAGAACAACCGTATACCGTGAGCTGACCCGCCCCAGCTTATGATCGGCGTAGATGATCAGGCGGTCGTTGCTGAGTGTCTGGACACGATAGTATTGATCCTGAAAATAAAGAAGGCTGTCATTGTTTTTGAATGACCAGAGAAAAGGAAGGCTGTCGGGACCCGGGTGATGCCTGGTTTTCGCTCTGCCATCTTTCATGGCGCCGGTGCCGTCCTTCCGGAAAACGATCGAATAGTCTTTTTCGAAACCTATAATACGGGGATCAAGCGCATTAAAGCTGACCCCCTCTTCATCATCTGAAGCAAAGGCGGCTTTTTCGTATTTCCAGGGAGAGTGGGTCAGGAGTTCCATGTCATGGCCGGAAGCGCCAGTGCAGCTGCTCAGCGCAAAGCTGGCTGAAAAAATCAATATGGTCCATTTCAACAACATGCTTCACTACTCATTAGAAGGCCGGAAACCCTTAAGTTTAAACTGCCTGGTTGGAAAGTTATTGCCCGATCCTGTTAAAAACCTATTAAAAGGGCGGTTTACCACCAGTGATAAAGACGGAATTTTGATCCCAAAGGTTGCCCTTCCCCATATGGGAATTATCTGGCAAGCTACTTGCCTTGTCAAAGCCATTCAATCCGGTGATTAAGAACACAATTTGTACGGATAGAATCGTTATTTTGCAACCTTAATATTAGTAATATGCTCTATACCGCAGAGGATATCAGACAATTAAATAATAAGATCCAGTACCAGGCGGCTTTTATCGACAGGTTAAGGGACGAGGTCGGACGCGTCATCGTGGGACAGCATCATATGCTGGACAGGTTGTTGATCGGCCTGCTCAGCAACGGCCACGTCCTGCTGGAAGGCGTTCCCGGCCTCGCGAAGACCCTGGCTATCAAATCCCTTTCCCAGGCCATCCACGCCCGTTTCAGCCGTATCCAGTTTACGCCGGACCTCTTGCCGGCCGACGTCATCGGGACCATGATCTACAACCAGCAAAAGCACGAATTCGTCGTCCGCAGGGGACCCATCTTTGCCAACTTTGTGCTGGCCGATGAGATCAACCGCGCCCCGGCAAAAGTGCAGAGCGCCCTGCTGGAAGCCATGCAGGAGAGGCAGGTCACCATCGGGGACACCAGCTACAAACTGGAGGAACCCTTCCTGGTGCTGGCTACACAGAACCCGCTGGAGCAGGAGGGCACCTATCCGCTTCCGGAAGCCCAGCAGGACCGGTTTATCATGAAGGTCATCGTGGACTATCCAACCAAGCAGGAAGAGCAGATGATCATCCGCCAGAATGTTCAGGGAGGGCAGGCGCCAAAAATCGAACAGGTGGTTTCCATGCAGGAGATCACTGAGGCCAAGGACCTCGCCCGGCAGGTCTATATGGACGAGAAAGTGGAACATTATATTCTGGATATCGTGTTTGCGACAAGGACGCCCGAAAAATATAAGCTGGAAAAGCTAAAACCCCTGATCGCCTACGGCGGAAGCCCCCGCGCCAGCATCAACCTGGCCCTGGCTGCCAAGGCCAACGCTTTCCTGAACAAGAGGGGTTATGTGATCCCGGAAGACGTTCGTACCATCTCCAAAGATGTGCTGCGTCACCGTATCGGGTTGACCTATGAGGCCGAGGCCGAGAGCGTGAATGTGGAGCAGGTGATCGATGATGTATTAAAAGCGATCCCTATCCCATAAGAAGAAAGATATGCTGACAACTGCAGAAATAATAAAAAAGGTCCGGGAACTGGAGATAAAGAGCAAGAAGCTCACCAGGCACCTCTTTACGGGAGAGTATCACAGCGCCTTTAAAGGGCGTGGGATGAGCTTTCGTGAAGTGCGGGAATATGCCGCGGGGGATGATATCCGGTTCATCGACTGGAATGTCTCGGCGCGGTTTAACCATCCCTTCAGCAAGTTGTTCGAGGAGGAACGTGAGCTGACGGTGATGTTGCTGGTGGATGTAAGCGCCAGCTCTCTTTTCGGCACAGTACACGCCCGTAAGAAAGATCTCATTACCGAGGTCTGTGCTGTACTGGCCTTCTCCGCCATCAATAACAATGACAAAGTGGGTGTCATCTTGTTCAGTGACAGGATAGAAGCATATATCCCTCCTAAAAAAGGCAGGGAACATGTGCTGTTCATCGTGCGGCAGCTGCTCTCCATTGAACCCCGGCAAAAAGGTACCAACCTGCGGGAAGCCATTCGCTTCCTTAATCGCAGCGCCCGCCAGAAAAGTATCGTCTTTTTTCTCAGTGATTTTATTGAGGAGAATATAGCATCCTCTACCACACGTCAGGAAGAAAAATTTGAAGATGCGCTAAAAGTCGCCGGCAAAAAACATGATGTCATAGGCATTAAGGTATATGACAAAATGGACATGGAATTGCCGGCTATCGGGCTCATCGACGCGGAAGACGCGGAGACGGGTGGCCGCTACTGGGTGGATACGGACGATTTCCTCGTGAGGACGAACTATCAGCAACATTTCTTTAACCAGACGGAGCAGTGCAAAAGTTTTTTCCAGAAGGCCGGTTGCGACCTTCTGCACTTGCGCACGGACGAAGATTACGTCAAAATATTACAACGTTTTTTTGTCGGACGCAACAGGCCGGCTTAGTACATGAAAAGATTAATAGTATATATAGCCTGCCCCTTTGTGTTATTGCTGTTGTCGCGGACACTTTCCGCACAGCCGGCTCCTCCTGTTAAGTTAAAAGTCTCCGTCGACTCTCAAAAGATTGTCATCGGACAACCCCTGCAGCTGATGGTGGAAGCCTATGCAAAGGGCAACACACCCATGACCTGGCCTCTCATCGACAGCCTCCCTCATTTTGAATGGCTGGAAAAAGGACAGCTGGATTCGGTCATCAAGCCTGACGAGCGATATTACCGCCAAAGGTTCGTCATCACCAGTTTTGACTCCGGGACCTGGGCCATCCCCCGCCTCCCCTTTGCCTCGGGCAACAAGAAGTATTTCTCCGATTCGGTACGCATTGCAGTCAACTATTCCAGGTTCGATCCCGGCAAAGACTTTCACGATATCAAGGATATCATCGATATTCCCAATCCTTATGCAAAATGGATCCCCTGGGGGGTGGCAGTTGTCACCCTGATCGCATTGGCGCTGGTGGTCTGGTTGGTGCTGAAAAAGAAATCAAAGGAGCGGACAACAGCGGCAGCATCGGCGCCCCGCCTCTCTCCCTATGAGGATGCCATCCGTCAGCTGGAGGAGCTGCATAAACAGGGCGCCGGTGAAAATGGGCAGATAAAGTTCTATTACACGCGGCTGAACGATATCCTGCGATTGTTCATACTCCGCAAGCTGGGGATCGCCAGCCTGGCGGAGACCAATGAGGAGCTGATCGGGCAGATCCGGCGGCTCCCCCTGACCCACCAGCAATTTGATGAATTGGCGGAAACGCTGCGAATGGCCGATTTTGTGAAGTTTGCCAAATATCAACCCGGAATGGCCGACAATGAGCGTAATTACCAGGTCATCCGCCAGTCGGTGGATCATCTGAATGCGATAGGCCGGGAAGAAGAACAGGACGAGACAGAAAAAAATAAAAATAAACCAACGAACTAGTGCTGTACGATTGGTACGAAAATATTCACTTCAGTCAGCCGGCGTTCTTCGGGCTCTTGGTCCTGGTGCCGCTGTTGATCTATTGGGAATTGCGTAAGAGCGGCCTGTCACAGGGCACAGTGCTCGTGTCTTCCATACGCCCATTCGCCGGACAGCGTTCCTGGAAGAACCTGTTGCGTCCCATACCCTTTATCTTTCGCGTACTGGCCCTTTGCTGCCTGATCATCGCCCTGGCGCGTCCCCAGACCCGTAATGACGAACAAATGGTCACGGGAGAAGGCATCGACATTGTGCTTTGCCTGGACATCAGCGGCAGTATGCTGGCCCAGGATTTTACACCCAATCGCATGGAGGCCGCCAAGAACGTGGCAAATGACTTTATAGATCACAGGCCCACGGATCGCATCGGCCTGGTCATCTTTTCCGGAGAAAGCTTTACCATGTGTCCATTAACCACGGATCGTGCTGTCCTGAAGACCCAGCTGGCCAATGTGCAGAGCGGCCTGCTGGAAGATGGTACGGCCATCGGGTCGGGCCTCGCCACAGGAGTAGACCGCCTGCGTAATTCACCTTCCAAAAGTAAAGTGATCATCCTGCTGACGGATGGAGAGAACAATGGGGGGCTTATCGACCCCAATACGGCCAAAGAGATCGCCAAATCCATCGGCGTACGCGTATATACTGTGGGCATGGGCACCGAAGGCTTTGCTCCTGTGCCCATCCAGACCCCCCAGGGCGTGCGTATGTCGAGGGAAAAGGTCAACATCGATGAGAAATTGCTGACACAGATAGCCAAAGAGACGGGCGGGCAATATTATCGGGCCAAGGACAACGAAAGCCTGAAAAGCATCTATGCTGAGATCGATCGGCTGGAGAAATCCAGGATCGAGGTGACAGCCCTGCGCCGCTACACCGAACAGTTCTTTCCTTTCGCGCTGGCCGCCGCGGTCTTGCTCATGCTTGAGCTATTGCTCCGGTGGACGATCTTAAAGAAGTTCCCATGACGGCAACAGTATATAGGTCAACGGGCAGCTGGTACGTGGTGAAAACCCCGGAAGGTGAAGTGTGGAATGCCAGGTTGAAAGGTGTTATGAAGCTGGATGGTATCACTTCCACCAACCCGATTGCCGTGGGGGACATCGTGGAGATGGAGGAGGAAGATGCGCTTGAGAACACGGCTATCATCACGAAAATATATGATCGCAGGAATTATATCAATCGGCAGTCGCCTTCTCACCGCATGCAGCACCATATTGTGGCTGCCAATCTCGACCAGTCGTTGCTGCTGGTGACGCTGAAAGAACCCCGCACTTCTGAAGGGTTCATCGACAGATGGCTGGTGACATGCGAAGCTTATCATATCCCTGCCATTCTCATCTTCAATAAAGCGGACATTTACAGAAAGAAAGAGGCTGAAAAATTCGATGCCTGGAAAGAGATGTATGAGGATGTCGGTTATCGTGTTATCCGTATGAGCGTACAGACAGGAGAAGGAGTGCAGGAGGTAAAAGATTGTCTGCAGGGTAAGATCAGCCTCCTCAGCGGCCATTCAGGCGTGGGCAAATCTTCTTTTTTGAATGCCATCCTCCCGGACCTGCGGCTAAAGACCCAGGATGTCAGCGGGTGGAGCGGAAAGGGTATCCATACGACGACTTTTGCAGAGATGTTCGACCTTCCTTCAGGACAGGTGATCGATACCCCTGGTATGAAAGAATTTGGGCTGGTGGACATCAGCCGTGCGGAACTGTCAGGCTATTTCCCGGAAATGAGGGCCCTGGCCGGGCAGTGCCAGTTCAACAACTGTCTGCATGCCGAAGAGCCCGGCTGTGTCGTGAAAGAGGCTGTAAGGGAAGGAAGCATTACTGAGGACCGTTATGTCAGCTATCGCACCATCCTTGATTCTATCGACGACAAAAATTACTGATCTTTTCATCCCGATGCCGGCCCGGCCGTGGAGCTTTCGTGCTTTTCGGGGTCGACCCCTTCCTCCTCCCTGATCTCCTCTTTCAGCGGTTCCGGCTCTTTTTCATCCTTTTCATCACCCAGCAGCATACCCCAGGGTTTGAGCAGTTCGATGCGATCGAATATTATTTTCATCATGGCAATGACGGGTATGGCGAGGAAGGTGCCTGTGATCCCCCATACATTCTCTCCCACGATGACGCCCAGCACTGTTATAAGGGCATTGATCCTTACTTTGGAACCTACGACCACAGGCAGCAGGACATTTGCATCGATGAGATGGATACCGAAGATGACCCCGGCGACAATGAGCACCTTGGCCGCACCCGCCGTGGCAAAAGTGACAAGGGCGCTAAGGATCATGGCAGTCAGGATACCGATATACGGAATGATATTGAACAGGCCCGTGATCAGCCCCAGCAGGATGGCGTATTTTACCCCGAGTATCCAGAGGGCCAGACAGGTGGCGCCGGCTACGATGACCATTTCCAGCACCAGCCCCAGGATGTATTGACGGATGCGGGATTGTATATGTGCGATGATATCATACACCGTCAAGGCATTCTCTTCCTTGAAGACTGAAACGAGGAAACGGACGATGAGACGGCGGTAGTACAAAAGGAAAAAAGTGTCGAACATGATAAAGACCATGAAAAGCACAAAGGACGAGAGGGAAAGGACCGCATCGCCCAATACGGAAGAGCCCGTCGCCAGCAGCTTGGAAGTAGCATTGTCAAGATAAGTATTCTGCTGTTTGATACGGATATGGAATTTTAGAGAGATCCAATGCTGGAGGTCGCTGAGAGAGGTCAGCACCTGTTGCCTGAACAAAGGCCAGTCGTCGGTGAGAGTACTGATCTGGGCGCCTACCAGGTAAAGAATAATGGCAAGCGTAAGCACCAGCAGCAGGACAGAGACGATAGAAGCCAGGCTGCGGGGTAAACGCAGTCTTTTCTCCAGGAGGTTTGCCAGGGGCAGCAGCAGAACGGCGAAAAGCAGGCCGAATACCAGCGGCGCGAGAATGGACTTGCCCAGGACAGCGATGTAGAACAGGGCGATCAGGCTGATCAGGACCATCGCCAGCTTGGTATAGAAGGGCGCAGAAGGTTTGGTATAGGCCATGATGCAATATAAGAAAAAATGACGGCCGCCCTGGGGGGCGGCCGTTCTTGCCGAAAGGCGAACAATCGTCAGCTTCAGAGCCCCGGATCATCCATAGATGATTTGACCGGTTAAGACATATATCTTTTAGCTGTGTTGATCAGGAGTTTGCTTTCAAGGAATTTGGCCACTTCTACCACGGCGTCGTTATCCTTGCGGGGAGCTTCCCGGAACTTTCGTGGATAGATGGAAATGCCCGTGTAAATATTGTAGTGGAGGGTCAGGATATGGCCCTTGTACAGGAAGTCCCACATGAGACTGTCGAATTCATCAGTTTTTTGGGTGAATTTAATATCCAGGTCGTCGGAGAGGATATTAGCTACTTCGTAAAAACGTTTCAGACCGCAATCATCGTCTATGACGGCTTCTGTGCAACCGAAATCGGTGCGGAGAGTCAGGGGGCTCATAGCGTAGGGATTTAGATGTTTATAATAGAGTACTGATACTATGCTTTGAATTTAGACGCCTTCGGGACTTTCTCTCCGCTCAGGATCCGTTCCGCACCCACATTTTTGCCGTTGCTTGGACAGCCGCTTTTTTGTCCGAAAAGATTGTGCACCAGTCCGCAGGAACTACTGAAGAAGAGTAATGCCGACAAGAGGACCAGGAGGGGAAAATTAGTTTTCCTCAGACTCCTGCTATATATGGATCTTGTGTCGGACATGATCGGTTCTGTGTTCATGGGATCGGATTGGGTCTTTTCTATTCTATAAACGATTTAAACCTACAAATATTATTTTGAAAATACAAGGATAATCCCCTGTATTAACGAATGGAGACTAGTGGTTTCTGGTGAGTCCTAAGTGTTTTTTGTCCTTTGGAGTAGGTATCTTATAGATTACTGGGCAGGGGGAGCCGCATTTGAGTCCTTGAACCAGCTGGCGTAGAGCGTATAATGTTCTGCAATGCGGTCGATCTGGCCTTTGATCATGTCCACGGGGATGGCCTTGATCTTGCGGGCGGGAATGCCGCCATAAATCGTCCCGCTTTCGATCTTTGTGCCTTCCAGGACGACAGCGCCGGCGGCGATGATGGTGTTGCTGCCGATCTCGGCATGGTCCATGATGATAGCGCCCATACCTACAAGCACTTTATCACATAGTTTACAGCCGTGTATAATGGCGTTGTGACCGATGGATACATTGTCCCCGATGATCGTCTTTGATTTTTGATACGTGGCATGGATGATCACACCATCCTGGATATTCACTTTATTGCCGATGCGGATGCTATTGACATCGCCGCGCACCACCGCGTTGAACCAGATGCTCGTTTCATCGCCGATCTCGACATCTCCCACAACGGTGGCATTGGGGGCAACAAAACAGTCTTTTCCAAATTTCGGGAATTTGCCTTCGACGGGGAGTATGGTAGCCATGGCAATGCTTTTTGTTTATGCGAATATCCTAAGAATTCTTTTACGAACTTTGCCTTTAATGAGTTTTAATTCCAACAACAACGGGGGCATGGACCTGCGGCAAATGTTCCTGCGGCATGTAGCCCAGACCTCTCCCAGTCCCCTGGGCATCGAGATCGCCCGGGCGGAGGGCATCTACCTGTATGAGCCTTCCGGCAAGCACTATATAGACCTTATAGGAGGCATCAGTGTCTGCAACACCGGTCATCGTCATCCTCGTGTAGTCCAGGCCATTAAAGACCAGGCGGACCGTTACCTGCATATATTGGTATATGGGGAGCTGATCCAGTCTCCACAGGTGCGGTATGCCACGTTGCTGGCAGCCAATCTGCCCGCTTCGCTGAACAGTATCTATTTCACCAACTCCGGGGCAGAGGCTACGGAGGGCGCGATGAAGCTGGCTAAACGGGTGACAGGCCGCACGGAGATCGTAGCTTTCCGGCAGTCTTACCACGGCAGTACGCAGGGGGCGCTAAGCATCATGGGCGATGAATACTGGCGCAATGCCTATCGTCCGTTGCTGCCGGGCGTGCAGCATGTCGAATATAATGTGATGAGCAGCCTGGAATGGATCACGGATCGTACGGCTTGTGTGATCGCAGAGACCGTGCAGGCCGAGCGGGGCGTATATGCGCCGGCGGGGGAGTGGATGAAGGCATTGCGGCAGCGTTGCGACGAGACGGGAGCCTTACTGGTCCTGGATGAGATCCAGGCAGGCTTCGGCAGGACCGGCAGGCTTTGGGGCTTCGATCATTATGACATCGTACCCGATATCCTGTTGCTGGGCAAGGCCTTGGGAGGCGGCATGCCCATGGGCGCCTTTATCGCGGACAGACAGCGCATGTGGACTTTGACAGGCGACCCCGTGCTGGGGCATATCACCACTTTCGGCGGTCATCCCATTTCCTGTGCGGCCGGCCTGGCCTCGCTGGAAGTATTGCTGGAAGAGGGATGGATCGGAGAAGTAGCAAAGAAAGAAGGGCTGTTCCGGCAGCTGTTGGTACATCCTTCCATCCGGCAGCTGCGCAGTTGTGGATTGCTGATGGCTGTGGAGTTCGACAGCTTTGAGATAAACAAACGGGTCATTGATCAATGCATCGAAAAGGGACTGCTGACGGATTGGTACCTTTTCGCACCTCAGTGTATGCGCATAGCCCCGCCCCTTCTTATTACGGAGCAGGAGATCCGGCAGGCTTGCGAAATTATTTTGTCATCGCTCACTCATTAAAAGGACGGCTTGGGTGTTTCTTATAGTAAACCTACTTATGAAGCTCCAACCAGACGATGAGACCATTGCCCGGTTCCGTGCCGGAGATAGAAAAGCTTTCGGGGTTATATACTCCTTCTATTATAAGTATGTATATGTCATCGCATATACTATCCTTTCCGACGAACATATGGCCATGGACATAGCCTCTGAAGTTTTTCTGAAGCTGTGGGGCCAGCGCAATAAGTTTAGGAGAACAGGCGAGGTGAAAGGATGGCTGATCGTTACCTGTCGCAATGCCAGCCTGAACGAACTGCGTTTCCGGCAAAGAAGACAGGCCGCAGAAAAAGAGATCATTTCCCTGACACCCGGAACTGCATCTTCTTATGACCATCAGTTGATCGAGGTGGAAATGATCTGCGAACTGCTGCGGCGGTTGGAGACCTTGCCTCCGCGATGCAGAGAGGTGCTGGAGCTGATGTTCTTTCAAGGTAAAAAGACAGGGGATGTAGCGGGTCTGCTGGGGATCAGTCCAATAACGGTACAGTCACATAAAACGAATGCCCTCTTGAAATTGAGGGCATTCCGTAGCATTCATAAGTTATGACGGTGGTCTGGTAAGGGTCTGCAACATTTACGCCAGGGCGAACCAGGTGAATTCACCCACGAATAATTTGGAAGGGTGTGTTTCCAGTCCTCGTGCCAGCTCGACGATGGTAGATAACGAAACATTGAATCTCCCGTCTTCGATCTTAGCGATCTTGCTGTTGTCGAGGTTGCAATTGGCGGCTACCTGTCTCAGGCTGAGTCGTTTTTTCTCCCGAAGCTCCTGGATGGTGGCTCCGAATCTTTTTTTGAGGATTTCTTTTTCTGCTGTTGTCATGGATTGGTTTGGTTAATGGATAACCAAGATGGAAATTTTTCCCGATAGGCATGCGGTTTAATTAGGCCACAAGTTAACTCTTTTTTGCAAGAGCGATGCGAGAAAATGTAAACAATGAAAAAAATTACAACTAACTGGGTATTGACAGAAGGTGGCGGAAAAGTTACTTTGCCGGCCAGATAGGGTACGAACCATATCAGGTTTTTTTTCTTAGCCGGTCTTTATGATCGGCTTTTTCTTTTTTAAGGCCGGCAGCCTACCCGCTCGGTTATGGGATCCCGTGAGCTTTACAAGCCCGCTTGACGTTCGCGAATCCCGGTTTCTTATTTTTTAAAATATCAATAAATTTGCTATCAATTTATTTACAGCATCTAAAGCTTCTATTTGCCGGATTTGTGGATAAATATCCCATGTTCAACCAATTTTTTCGCTTCGCAATTTCCTTTTTTATCTATTTTTATGTTACAGATTACCTGATGATCTTCTCCCGGAATGGATAATTGAGTATCCATTTAAATCAAATACTATGTCCAGGTTCAATCAATCTTCGGAGGAGCTCTTCGACAAGATCATATATTTAGAAGAAGAAGACAAGCAGGAGCCTTTACGCGTATTTCGCCGCTTTTATAATGACTATCGTTTGCACGAGTTTCGGTGCATATTATGGAGTATGGTAGAGGCTTGTTTAACGACGGATAATTCGGAGTTCAGCGAGCCGGAAGAACGGGCGGACCTTCTTTTACACTTCAGGCATTTTGAGGAGCTGCTGGAAGCCGGGTTTTTGTTGGCCGGGATGGCACAGGGCAAATGATTGTGCATTTCTTTTGGCCATTTTTCCGATTATGTTTGTAATTTTATGCTTGTAGTATAAGTACGACCATATTTTAGGCAAAAGTCACCTTTTTTTCTAGGGAGAATTTGTTAGAAACCCTAAATATAATGATTAAAAGGAGGTAGAAGCTGACAGATTATACTATCATTGTCGACTCTTGGCTCTGTCCTTTATCTGAAAAAGTTCACATATTTTCTTTTCCAATATCTTATTGAGACCTTATCCGAAACAGGCCCTAGCCCCGAAAAGCGGGGATCACCGCCTGCAGTTAAAATTTAGTTGACAGCATTATTAGTAGCATTTTAATGGCAAGCAAAGGTATGAGTGGTAAAACTTCGACACTTGATCTTTCTATCGATCGGTTCCGTGCAGGGGACCGCGAGGAATTTAAGCGTGTTTATGACTCCTGTTATGACGGGCTATATATTTTTGCCTATAATATGATCCGGAAGGAGACAGAAGCACAGGATATTACTACCGAAACCTTCATCAAACTTTGGCGCTTACGCGCAAATTTCGAAAGCCTCAATAACATACGCGCCTTCCTGTATGTAACAAGCCGTAATGCTTGTATCGACTATTTTCGTTTCCTTCAAAAACAGCGTTCCGCGCATAAAGAGATCCTTTACATGGAAGAGATGAGCGGAGACATGAAGAATGAAATGATCAATGCCGAGGTCCTGGGTGCGTTAGCGCAACAAATAAAATCCCTTCCCGGTAAATGCCGGAAGATCTTCGAACTCATTTATGTCAACAATCTGACCACTGCGGAAGTCGCCGCAAAGATGGGCGTCAGCAACCAAAATGTCCTCAATCAAAAAGCAAGGGCGATCCACCTGCTTCGTTCCTCATTGTCCGCAGTGGAGCTTTGCCTTGCCATCTTATTCTTTTTCAACTAAGCAACGTTTTTTCGGGTGCCGAAGCTATTATGTATTTTTTACATAAAAGCTCTTCCCAATTCCGGAACCTGGAAATAGAAATAATTTTTTAAAAAACTTAAAGGTTCTTTTTGTTAAAAGTATTATTCATCCGTAGATAGAATGAACTCTGTTGCTCAAGGGATGATGTTTTTTTATCAGATAGATCACAAAAAGTACAAATAGGAAGTGCATGTCAGATGAACTGAACTACATAGAAAGGATAGCTGGACTGATAATCAAATTTCACAATGATGAGATAACACAGGCAGAGTACCAGGAATTGATGGACTGGCGGGATCAGTCGGAAGAGAATCGTGTGTGGTATGACAAGCTTTCTGATCCGGATTATCTTAGGGGTAGAGTCCAGAAGTTCTCTAATATACAATCTTTGAAAAAGGCAGGATGGGATAAAGTTCTTTCTGCCATTGAAGAAGAAGGTCTTTCCGTACAACCAGCCATAGTGAGGCCCATGCATCGTACCCGGTATTTTGTTGCGGCCTCCCTTGTTGGTCTTTTGGCTGTTGGTACCTGGTTCTATACGAAAAATAGGCCTGTTGCTACATCCGATGTTGCCACCGCGGTTACTTCCACTTTCAGGAACGACATCGCACCGGGCGGAAATAAAGCTGTTCTCACCTTATCCGATGGCTCCAATGTAGTATTGGACAGCGCAGGAAAGGGGACCATCGCTCATCAGGGCATTGCCCGTGTGGTGAAACTGGACGACGGCAAGCTGGCGTATAATAATGCTACTACCGGCGAAAAACCAGCCGCCCTCGCGTACAATACCCTTACGACGCCGGCCGCGGGCCAGTTCCAGCTTTTACTGCCCGATGGCAGCAAGGTCTGGTTGAATAACGCTTCGTCCCTTCGCTATCCTGTCGCCTTCACGGGCAAGGACCGCGAGGTAGAACTAAAAGGAGAAGCCTATTTTGAGATAGCACCCAATGCCCGCCAACCCTTTAAAGTGAAAGTTGACGAAACCCTGATAGATGTCCTGGGAACGACCTTCAATATCTCCGCTTACACTGACGAAACTACAATAAAGACAACCTTATTATCAGGCGCTGTGCGTGTTTCCCGCGGTGATGCCCGGAAAGTCCTAAAGCCAGGCCAACAAGCCCGGCTCCATGAGACCGGCGGGTTGGAAACCTTGGACGATGTGGACACCGATGGGGTGGTGGCCTGGAAGAACGGATATTTTCATTTTGATCATGCTGATATAACGACAGTGATGCGGATGCTGGCCCGCTGGTACAATGTGGAAGTGATCTATGACGGGGCAATTCCCAATCGCACGTTCGGAGGAGACATGGAACGTAAGCTTAACCTTTCAGAAGTGTTGAAGATCCTGGAGAAGAACCAGGTGCATTTTGACATCGAAGGTCGTAAGCTTACAGTGAGACCATAAAATAATTGCAGTTCCTTTGCCATTATACCTTATACATTTCTTCTTGATTTTCTTGCTATATCAAAACCTTCGTCCTTTTAAAGGCATAAGAAAATTCACAGATATACCATTTCAGGTGGAATCCAGTTCCCATTAGTCCATTAAACCTTTCTTTTAAGCCTGTGGAGTACCTCTCGTTTCGGGATCAACGCCCGGAGTGAGACCTTGCGACCCACCCGGCTGGGGCGTTTTATTTGCGAACCACCTAAAATTATGAAACATGCTAAGAAAGGAGTACTACAAGTTCCCTCTACATCCAGAATAAGCGGCTATACATCTCTGTTATCACAGAATGTACCCCAAAGTTAAGCCGAAGTGTTACCAGCACTTCGGCTCTAAAGAGTCCTGTTGGAGCAGGCTTCTCAAACCCGCCTTTTTGGGGCGGACTTTATTACTCTAAATCAAAGGTAATGCTTTTTTTTACTATACGTAGGTGCCGTGTTTCTATGCCTCTTTCGGTGCCTCAACAACTGCTAAGGACGATGAAATTGACCACCCTATTTTTGGTAGCGCTGTATCTCCACCTGGGAGCTACTGGTTTTGGTCAGAAAGTGACCATTTCCGGTAAGAATCTTCCATTAGAGAAGGTGTTTACGATGATCAAGAAACAGACAGGGTATGTGTTCTTTTATGATTACAACATTTTTCAGGAGACCAAGCCTGTTACGCTGAATTTAAAGGAGGCTGATATTGAGGATGCAATGCGAGTTTGTTTGTGGGGGCAGGATTTGGATTTTAATATTACGAATAAGACTATTTCGGTGGTGAAAAAGGAAAGAAGGATAAATCTAATTAGTGCCGATCCGGAAAAGACTATTAAAGCAAGTGGAACTATTTTTAATGAGTCGGGACAGCCTTTGTCTGCGGCTACAGTTACAGTAAAAGAAACTAAAAGAGGCACCCTTACTAACGTTAAGGGGCAATTTGAAATATCAGCTGTGCCCGTTAATGCTGTATTGACAATAACTTGTATTGGCTATGCTTCACGTCAGGTCAAAGTAAATTCAGAAGAACTAATTGTTGTATATCTTCCTATAGCGGTGAATGAGCTGGATAAGGCAGTGGTGCAGGCTTATGGGACGACTAGCCAACGCTTGGCTACGGGAAATATAGCTAAAGTAACAGCTTCTGAAATCGAACGACAGCCTGTAATGAATCCGCTTATTGCCTTGCAGGGAAAAGTGGCAGGCCTTGATGTAAATCAAACGAGTGGTTTCGCAAGCGCACCGATCAAAGTGGAATTGAGGGGAAGAAAGTCTATTGGCATCGATCCAAGTCACACTTTTCCATCCGATCCCTTGTATATTATAGATGGAGTTCCATTAACTGTCCTTGAAGTTGGAGGAAGCTCAAGCTATGATGATGGGTCTACGGGGTTTATTCAAAATCAAAATGGATTTAATGGGCCAGCAAGTGGGCAAAGTCCCTTCTTCAGCATTAACCCTGCAGATATAGAGAGCATTGAAGTGCTTAAAGATGCTGACGCCACTTCAATTTATGGATCACGAGGGGCTAATGGCGTTATTTTAATTACAACTAAAAAAGGGAAAATAGGAAAGACAAAATTTAGTCTCCACACACAACAAGGTGTGTCAAAGGTATCACGATTTGTCAACCTTCTAAATACACAGCAATATATAGAAATGCGGAGGGAAGCATTTGAGAATAACGGTATAAATCCTAATGCGAAAAATGCGTATGATTTACTTTCTTGGGATACTTTAAGATACACAAACTGGCAAAAGATGTTGTATGGTAAGACTGGTAAAACTGTAGATTTACAAGGGGATATTTCTGGCGGGGATGCGCATACTACGTTTCGAGTTGGGGTAGATTATAATAAAACACAAAATATTCAGACCGTAAGCGGATCCGATCAAAGGGCGTCGATATCAGTTAACCTTACGAATCACTCGACTAACCAGAAATTTACCATTTCCTTTAGCAGTGCTTTTTCTTTTGCTCAATCAAATATGGTGTATCAGCCCGGCAATATTACACTTGCACCAAACGCGCCGGGTATATACGATTCCGTGGGAAAGCTAAATTTTGCTGGCTGGGGTGGATCAAACAATAATATCAATGGTAGAAAAACTTTCCCTTTTGGTACGCTTGAACAACAATACATAGCTAAAACCAATTTCCTTAACAGCAGTTTGTCCTTTTCTTATCAACCAATAAAGGGATTGAACCTAACGGCTTCATTTGGATATAATAATGCTCAAGCAAACCAGCAGAATTATATACCTATTTCATCTCAGGATCCAATTTTTAATCCAACCGGGAAATTGAATTTAGGATTTAATTCGAATAAGAATTGGATAATCGAACCTCAACTTACTTATGAAAGATGGTTATCAAAAGGAAAACTTAGTATTCTTTTAGGGAATACATTACAATATAATAGCACTGATGGACTATATGTTAATGGAGATGGTTATACCAACGATGCTTTAATTAAAACAATTACCAATGCGCCTGTACAATACAATACAGATTCTTATGGTCAATATAAATATGCAGGAGTATTTAGCAGGCTTAACTATAACTGGTCAAATAAATATATAATTAATTTATCTGCAAGAAGAGACGGATCTTCAAAATTTGGAGTGGATAGACAATTTGGGAATTTTGCATCGATAGGCGCTGCTTGGATATTATCTGAAGAAACTTGGTTTAAAAGTCTATCCTTCATTACCTTTGCGAAGCTCAGAGGTAGCTATGGTTCGACAGGAAGTGACGCTGTAGGGGATTATCAATATCTTACCCGTTGGTCTTCTTCCGGAACAATACCTTATAACGGAATATCCCAACTTGTTCCAATACAACATGCAAATCCGAATTTTCAGTGGCAGTCAAATAAGCAAATCGAAGCAGCAGTTGATTTAGACTTTTTCAAGGATATTGTACACCTTTCCGTGGCATATTATAGAAATAGGATCGGTAATCAACTAATTAGTTTTCCAATTCCTGCATATACCGGATTTAGCTCGGTAACAGCCAATTCTCCGGCATTGGTTCAAAATGAAGGGTGGGAGTTTACCACGAGATTTAAAATTATCGAATCAAAAAATTTCAAATGGGCTCTAAACTTTAATACTGCTTTTAACAATAATAAGCTTGTAGATTATCCAAATTTCTCATTATCTCCTTTTGTAGGACAGCTAATTATTGGGAAGCCATTAAACATAAGAAGATTACTTCATTATACAGGTGTTGATTCTCAATCGGGCGAGTATGCTTTTTATGATAAGGATCATGATGGCCAGATTACCTACGATTACACAGGAACAAAACCTGATGATTCTTATATATACAACTTAAATCCGAAATTTTTCGGAGGCCTCGGTACGGACTTTAATTATAAATCGTTAAGTATAAGTTTGTATTTTGCTTTCAAGAAGCAAATTGGTAGAAACTCCGTATATCAAGGCGATATTCCAGGAAAATTAAAAAACCAACCTGTTGATGTATTAGCTCGATGGCAAAAACCCGGCGATATTTCTTCTATTGCCAGATTCACAACTGCTGCTGCGACAAGCGATAATAATTATAAGACTATATCCGATGGAAGTTATACCGATGCTTCCTATATCAGATTGTCCAATGTTTCACTATCTTATACTCTTCCTCCCTATTATCTTAATAAGATAGGGTTGCAAGGACTTAGTTTATTCATTCACGTTAACAATATTTTCGTTCTTACAAAGTATAAAGGTGTCGATCCGGAGACTCAGAATTTTGGAGGTCTTCCTCCTACAAAAACCGTTGTTGGGGGCATTGCCATGTCTTTTTAAAAATTTAACTTATCATGCAAATAAAATATCTGGCTTGTGCTTTATTTTCAGCCTTGCTTTTCTGCACCGTGAGTTGCAAAAAATTAGTATCAGTATCGGAACCCATCAACTCAATTACTACATCCGAGACATTTGATAATGATGCGAACGCGAAATCAGCAGTAATCGCTATTTATGGAAAAATGTCTTACCCCAATGGCTCATTAACGTATGGGAACGGCTCCATCAGCCGGATTTGTGCTTTGTCTGCCGATGAACTTTCCTACTTTAATACTTCGGATGATTTTTACATGGAGTTTCAGGATAACACAATTCAGGCAGCTTATCTATCCGGCACTATCAATGGCCAGTTTTGGTCGCCTATTTATTTTAGTATCTATCAGGCAAATGCATGTATAGAGGGGTTGGAGGGCTCTAAAACGGTTTCTCCGTCATTAAAGGCTAATCTAATTGGTGAATCAAAATTTATAAGAGCTTTTTGTAATTTTTATCTCACGAACTTATTTGGCGATATACCCTTAATATCCTCTACTTCTTGGTCTGATAACAAGTCTATTAGGCGATCATCATCAAGTGACGTTTATTCGAAAATAATTTTAGATTTAAAAGAGGCTAAAAATCTGTTACCTTTAGATTATTCATCATACGGCGAAGAGAGGATTCGGCCAACTAAATGGACAGCAGCTGCTATGTTAGCTCGCGCCTACTTATTTATAGGCGATTATTCAAATGCGGAGGCTGAGGCAGATTCTGTAATTTCTAATTCTTCTCTTTTTAGCCTCAACAGTAGTTTAGCAGATGTTTTTCTAGCAAATAGCTCAGAGTCAATATGGCAATTGCAAATATTGGATCAATATCCATATGCTACGATGGACGGAAATCAATTTATACCCGCCGATACCACAAGCAGCCCCTATTACTATTTGACAGATCAATTGATCAATGATTTCGAGCAGGGGGATAAGCGGAGAATAAATTGGGTAGATAGCACTCACTTTTCGGATGTTTATTATTATTATCCTTACAAGTACAAAGTTAGTCAAGGTGTTTCGGGAAGCATTTCGGAGTACTATATGGTTTTGCGACTAGCTGAACAATTTTTAATCCGCGCAGAGGCTCGTGCTTCAAAATTCCAGCCGGATATGCCTGGTGCCATTGAAGATTTAAATGTTATCAGAGAACGCGCAGGGCTATTAGATTTTTCGGGCTCCGTTGATAAAAATGCTATTCTCAAAGCTATTTTGCATGAAAGGCGGATAGAATTGTTTTCGGAATGGGGACATCGGTGGTTAGATTTAAAAAGGACTGGGAACGCTGATACAATATTGGATGCTATGAAACCCCAATGGAAGCCCTCGCAGAAATTATATCCTATTCCAATAACGGAATTGCAGACGAACTCGCTGTTGACTCAGAATGAGGGTTATTAAGCGTTTTAATTTGGAAACATACAGGATGTTGGTAGACAATATTTTTATTTCTAAAGTATTCGTGGATAAATGTTTTTATTTATTAAAATATGAATTTGGCTATGGTTAAGATTATTTTTAAAGGGTGCCAACTTGCTTTTATGCTGATGTCAGCAATAGTTGCTTATTCAGAAATACCAGGATATACTATTGACGGAAATATAGAGGGACTTAAAAGCAAAGAGAAGGTTTTTCTATGTGTTGTGCATCATGATTATGGAAGAAACGGTACAAAGCAAGACTCCGCGATTTCGGAAAATGGACAGTTTTTTCTATCAGGATTTATTCCCGAAGGACCGCAATATTACATTTTGACGTTTGAAAAACATCCTGATAAAGTTGTTCGGCTATTTATAAATAATAATGAACATATTGAAATTCGCTCAAACAATATTGAAAATATTAAACACGATATATTAGATGATTATATAGACATTCAGGGCAGTTATACAAACTTTCTTTTCCGGAATTTTATGGAAGTGTCTTCTTATTATTATCAATGCTCAGGTGTATTAAATAATGAGCATATGCTAAAAGAGATAAAAGATTCAATAGGGTTTGACCCCTCTCTGATTGGCGGTGTTATCATGGCTAGGAAAAAGTTGGAAGAGTCATTGTATTACTTATATTTCGAGAAAAATAAGGATAATATAGATTCTCTGTCAATGGCTCATAATTCAGTTATTCCATTCTTAATATATATGTCAGGAATATATGATAGAGCACATCATCCTGAGATCCTATCCACAATATACAATAGCCTTAGTGAAGAAATTAAGCAAAGTTTTTATGGGAAATGGCTTAATGATAGGCTAAGTCTACTGATTGGGAAACCATTTCCACTATTTTCTCTTCCGTCAGAAGAAGGTAGGATTTTCAATTTAAAAGATCATCTGGATAATTGCAAGTTAACCTTGGTACATTTCTGGGCTGTTCATTCAGTCGAAAGAACCGGATATCAAACGGAATTAAGAAGTCTCTATAATAAATATAAAAGCAAGGGGCTTAATATAGTTGGCGTTTCTTCAGATGACAGTTCATCAGAATATTCGTACAGGAAATGTTTAAGAGAAAATTCCTTTCCGTGGCCAACTCTTTGTGATTTCAAGGGCAAAAGCGGCATTGTTGAAACTGTTTATCACGAATATGGGAATGATCGAATTCATAATACTACAAATGTGTTAATTAATAAAAAGGGAGATATCGTGGCTTGGGATCCCACTGGCGCTGAATTACAATGGTATCTTTGGAAATATTTAGGGGAACAGTAAATAATGCATGAATTGCTTTAGTTTTAAATATTCTAACATGAAGAAAGGGATTGTTTTAGCGGCATTTCTTTTGAAGGCATTTTTGGCATTAAGTCAAAAAGTGAACTGGCAAAATTTGGATGCTGAAAGGGATAGCATCTTTGGAATAAGTACAGTTAAGGCATATCAGCTTCTTTTAAAGGGAATGAAGCCAAATCCTGTTGTGGTAGCTGTTATAGACAACGGGATTGATACACTGCATGATTATCTCAAAGGCAAAATATGGAGGAATAAAAATGAGATTCCAGGTAATGGAATAGATGATGATCACAATGGATACGTGGATGATGTTTATGGATGGAACTTTATAGGGCAAGAGGTCGGACTTGAAGATGTGACATACCTTGCATGTATGGAAAAAGACTTTTATGATAGTCTTTCTTATGTGAAAATACCCTTAGAATATCAATCGGCATATCGTTCCTGGCGTAAAAAGTGGGAGGAATTTAATGGGCACATATTCAACGCACAGCAATTTCTGAAAAAATCTACAGAAGTCAGAAATTTGGTAGGAGAGCTTATCAATAATATAGGCAAAGTATCTCCTACAGTCGATGATTTCAAAAACTACACCCCCAAAAATGATTTGGAAAAACAACTTCGTTTTGCAATAATTAATCAGTTACCAAAGTACTCTTCGTTTGCCGAATTTCAGCAACATGAAATAGACAATATAATTGCTAATATCGAATTTCACTACTTTCATGGCCTGAATTCAAATATAAGCGACAAGGACAGCGTGACAGGAAGAGTATTGAGGAAGCAAGTTTCGGGAGTAGGAGATAACGATGTTACTGGTCCTTTCATATTGCCTTTAGACTTGCCAGGGCCTTTACATGGGACGCATGTATCAGGGATCATTGCGGGGAAAAAAGACGAAAAGTCTGGGAGTGAAGGAATCTGTGGCAGCGTAGAGATTATGCCTCTTCGGGTAATGTCATTTTATCGAGAACTACGGGACATCGATCTGGCCATGGCGATTCGATATGCTGCAGACAATGGTGCAAAGATAATTAGCTTAAGCTTTGGAAAATATTATACTTATAATAAAAGTATGGTAGACGATGCCGTTAAATATGCTATTAGTAAGGATATTTTGATTATTCATGGTGCAGGCAACGCGGGGGTTGACATAGACTCTAAAGAATACACGTTTTTTCCAAATAAACAATATGACAACAACGGTGGAATCGCGAAGGAATGGATTACAGTTGGCGCAAGTGGATGGAGGGATGACTCAACGCTGATTGCCCCTTTTTCAAACTATGGGAAAAAAAATGTTGATGTATTTGCTCCCGGCCTTTATATATATTCCTCTACACCAATGAATTGCTTTCGCTTTGAAAGCGGTACCAGCATGGCAACACCAGTAGTCTCAGGCTTAGCTGCTTTGATAAGGTCATATTATCCTAAATTAAATGCTAGACAAGTTAAGTCCGTAATTCTTTCATCTGTTGTAAGGCCCAAGCATACTGTTCTGATTGGAAAAGGGGATGATAGAAGAAGTGTTTATTTAGAGGATATATGCGTTAGTGGTGGAGTTGTGAATGCATACAATGCATTAGTACTTGCCAGTAGATGCAAATAGTATTGCACTCCACCTATTACTAGATGAAGTGCAATATATGTTAATATGAATAACGATTCTTAGCTATGCAAGTAAACTTTGCGAGCACCGGCAACAGCCGTAACCAAGGTGTGGTTTGTAGCTGAGCCAGAGGAAAAAGTTTGAAGGATAGCTGTAGTAAAATTGGCACCCTTAACAGTATTCATGTGATTGGTGGTACCATCACTGGCAGAGAGAGTTGCGAAGCTTATGTTCTTAAATTTGCTGTCCGTATAGCCAGCAAATTTTTTGCTAGCTTTTGTTACAACAAATGCGCCCACTGTTAAGGCCAGTGTTCCTAATGCGATGATGAATTTGGACTGTTTCATAAAAGAAAGTATTAATGATTAAAAAAATGCCTACTCTTTTGAAGGTTTTCGGCTTCTCCCTTTCGCCTGGTAAAAGGCATATTTATTGCGCAATAATTTAACCCAGAAGCCTGTACGTAAACAACTCAGGCTTGTAGCAGCCTAGCAGAAAATGAATAATTCCTGAATTACCTGTCATTAAATCTGCCCCAGGAATATCATCTTCTAATAGCCAATATATCCCATCTGATAAGGTTTTATTATACGTATGGAGATATACTGATGCAATGACATCGGCTTTTTGTTTCCATTTCTCATTTCCAAACACCCGGAATGCTTCAAGGTATAACTCTCCTACTCCAGCCAATCCTGAACCGAGGCTAAAGTCCCAACTTATCAAATAATCAGCATAGGAACCTAGATTTTTCTCTGCAAGGGATTTAAATAATGGCTCTTTAAATATTTCATAAGCTTTTATCAACAGTAGGATCATTCCTCGCTTTTCATCGCCTTGCGAATCCTTAATCACTTCATTTGAATTGAATTTCTTAGAGAAAGGTTTTCTAATATCTGCATGTGTTCCCTCTAATATTTTATTAATATATCTAAAAGTGAGAGAGGCTATCTGTTTATCATTGAATATACGTGTGTACTCGAGTAAAAACCATAAAATTCCGGTAATTCCGATTCCAAAACTTAGAAAATGTTTTTGTCTAGATATAATTACTTTATCCGACGATTGTTTTGGAATTATTTCATTTTGAATGAAAGATATTTGCTGATGTATGATATTTTCCAGCAATGATTTCCCCAATTCATGATCAATATATTTTAAACACCTCAACACAGCAATCCCTTTTCCCGCATTTCCAGATATTAGATTATTGTCACTCGTCTCACCGGATAAGAAAGAGTATATCTGATAGCTATTTTCTTCAGTATATTGTAAAAGACCTGATTCGATGCATTTAGCTAAACTAAGGGCTATGCCCGCTGTTCCGAAATACAAACCTTGATCTGTATTTTCAGTCAAACTATTGCCCTTGTTGATATGCGCAATTCCTTTTTCGATCGCAGTCATTGATGGATCTATATCAAAATGGTGCATTTTAGCTTTGGAAAGTAAATATAGTATACCAGATACACCGTTATAGATACTTGAGTATACTTTATAATCTTTATTAATGGGTGTACGAAGCGCATCTTGCCTTGTGATCTTTGAATACCACAAGCTATTTGATAAAATGTATGGTTCACTCATTAGACCATTTAAAGCCAATGAAATGGTAGTTTCTAAATTACTATGAGGGCCTTGAGATGAGCCATTAAAACCTTTCTGAACCACTCTTTCAGACTGAATAGTCTCTTTAAATTTTATCAAACTTTCTCTGACAAATTGAATATTTGGCCTTTTTTCTGGATTTGAGTCGAGACAACCCAAAATAAGATTTACTATATCTGAATTTCTGATAAAAAAGATAAGATTTTCGTATAGCAATTCACGGTTTTCAATATCAAACTTTATTGGTGGCAAATTTGTGAAAGTGTATAACAGCAGAGCGCCCATGCCATATATATCTTCTTTTAATGTAGGTTTTTTTATGGCCTTTTGTTCTGGCGACATGAATCCCGGGGTTCCCCAACTAAATGGAGGATGTGGCCTGTTTTCAGAAATTGAATAGGACAACTCCAAGTCAATCAGGAAGACATCGTTTTGTTTTGTAACCATAAAGTTTCCTGGTGCAATATCTCTATGGACTATTCCTTTTTCATGCAAAGCGGATATTATCTCTGTAATTCTTATAATGTGTTTTAATATACGTATAGATTGGATTTTGGTTAAAGTATGCCAGGGGACCGAATTTTCGTTGACCTTTTTCAGGAAATCTGTCAACGAGTTTCCTTTTATATATTTCATTATTAATGCGCCGTTCCCATTTTCTTTGAAGAAGCCCAATATTTTTGGTATAAATGACTCCCTTCCCAATATATAATATACATCTTTTTGCCATTCAAGTCGATCATTAATATCCCGCCCACTCACGTCTGAAGCCATATTTTTGTTTCCCATCTTTATGACACATGGCACAGGGAAAATCAGCCTTTTTAGAAAAAGACCTATATATACGTTTCCGCGGCAATCTTCTTTTAAAGTATGTAGGACCTTAAATTTCTGAAATGGCTTTTGGTTTTGTTTTATGCTTGAATAAGGTGTGATCGAATTGAATGGCCAATCAACTCCGTTGGGTATTTCAAATGGTGTTTTATATTCATCTAACGTCAATTCCATATTTTTATCATAAATATATTTTTTCGAATTCTCCTCATGCGACTTAAGAATCCCCTCGAAAGCACCGTACCTTGTATATACGATATTTCCTAAATTATAATCTGTCGGGACGTCTGGTCCTTTATGGTTGGCAGTCAATTCCATCATTTCTTTTGCAATTATACTCGCATGGGCGTCCGAAGATGGGTAGATAGCAACTATTTTTCCAATTCGGGCAAATCCTAAATGACCTTGTAATATATTGTCGCATGTTTCCTTGTCCATTGCAATCCTAAAAGCAACATTTTCTGCAAGTAGTTTAGGTATAATTAAATTTAAAAGACTGTCTACCTGTGATATCACTACTGATAAATGCAATATCCAACCCTGAACCCTTGTTATCTCGCCAACTTGTAAATAATAAGTATCGGCAATTGAATAATTGACTGAATAGTATTCCAATACCTTTGAATGGCCTTGCTCACCAGGTATCTGATCGACCTTTTTAGCCATTGTTGGAAGAGCTGTTGCGATTCCACTATTCATAAACTATAATTAAGGCTTTATCAACACCAGATGCTTATCCTTTTTAAATCTGTCTAAATGATCTGTTAAAATAAACGAAAAGGTTACCAGCAGTATCAATGGGAATATTTGATATCTTAATACAACGGGTGTGGCAAAGACGCTAAAACAAAAATTTAAAAATAGAGTAATGCAAGCAAGTATAACAGCTGCCGAAAGGAACTTGTTGCCAATTTGTTTTCTTTTTCCGATTATGTAAGAGAAAAAAATTATGGAAAAATATGCATTGGCCATCATAAATATTATTGGATAGAAGAAGAAGATGTGTTCTTGAAATGTCCTAGGGGGTGATGTCACGGCATTACTGTCCCAGTGAAACCATACTTTAGCATCATCCCAAGTAGTATCCATATTTAAATTATAGGAGTTGAATTTCTCTAAATGAGGGAAGAAATAATTTCCTACATTTAACAGTATGTAATATTTTATAAAGGGTATGGGATGATTTTTTATAAGGTACATTCCATATTTTTTATAAAGAGGTGAAACCTTTCCCCATGCTTCAAATTGACTAGGTGGATCGGTAAAAGTATATTTCTTTAGTAGATAAGGTTTCAGGATAGCCGTAGGCTGTTTTATAAAGAAAGTACCAGGAAACGGATCCAGATCCCTCATGAAAGGAGGAATACGTTTAAAGTAATCCTTTGTGTCATTGTCCAATTCTTTCATTTCCGCAGGTAATTTAGCCTGATCAACGGTAATATGATCATACATGTATAGAGCATTATTGACTAATTGCCAACCACCAAATACTGAAAATTCGGAAGTGCCTGTTTTTTGCTTTGTCTTTTGTTGAGTATATAGAACAAATGGAATTATTAGGAAAAGGGGAGAAATAATACCCAATATTTTTGACTTTACTGGTTGCCTTGAAAGCATGAAGGTCATCGTGCCTATTAATGGATAGAATATAGCCGTATAACGTAGAGTAAACGCAAAACCAATCAGCAATGCAGTTGAGAAAATGTATAACGGTTTAGGTCGATAGAACATCCATAGATATTGCGTGAATAGCACTAGGCTAATGGTACAAAAAATTGCATCACTCAGAACACAGTTGGCCAAATAGAAGAATAGAGGATTGAAGAATAAAAAGGCGAATAATATATTAGCGTACATTTTAGACAGATCAAACAAGTAGAGAATGGAGTAAAAGAAATAGGTCAGCGAGATCTGTAATATTATAAACTGAGTAAATACCAAAAATGTGGCAGACGGAGTAATAAAGTGAATTAGTCGTAAATATTTCGAATAGCCGACGGGCCATAGATTCACATCCATTTGATACAAATTGGTATCTATGTAACTATAGGAGTCTGAAATGAAATCCGGGAAGGGGTATAATAGTTTAAAAAATATAAATTGGAGGCAACCCAACAGGAGAATAACGTATAAATAGTTTTTATTTTGTTTTTCTCCTGTAATGAAGGCGCGAAAACTTTTCTTATTCTCAAATTGTAGGTGTTCTGGAGATATACTAGCATTTTGAGGGCTAGATTGATGCTTTCGAAATTCGAGGGCATTTATCAGTCCCGCAATACCGGCTTCCATAATGGTGGCGATCTTTCCCATACAAACGATAAGGTTTTATTGTAGATTGAATCAGTAATGCAATTTATAAAGAGAACTATTTTCAAACCGGACAAATCTATTTCCGAACGGGATTATCTAAAACCCTCTCCAAACCCTGAAATGTCATTGCCTCTCTATGCACCAACATTCTCTTCACCCGCCCATAAACCAGCGACCCAAAAGCCACCCCCAACAACCCCAGAAAAGCCAATAGATCCAGGACCAACCCAGAAACAGCAATGATAAAACAGGCTATAGCAAAGACCAACCCCGCCATACCCAGGCAACCATAATAGACCAACGCCACAACTTTCTTTTTACAGACATTCACAATCGACTTTTCAGTGCTGTCTGTCAATACTTCGTATTTCATAAAATAAGTTTAATAAGATCAGGTTCGTTGTCCATACAAGTTAGTAAGCAAAATATTTTCAAATCGGACGAAACTATTTCCGATCAGGATTTTCCGCCTCCCTGATTTTGCTTATTTTTACCTGACCGCATTTACAAACCCGCAGGTCACTCCCTCTCCAATGAAAAAGCTCCTGCTGCTGGCCGTCATACTACAACTGTCAGTATTGTTATCCCAGGCCCAGACCACCATCACTCATTTAACAACAGATCACGCCATCAACCCCTTGGGCATCGAAAACCCAACCCCCCTCCTCAGTTGGCAGATCCAATCAACAAGAAAAGGGGTAACCCAATCCGCCTACGAGATCCAGGTCTGGAACAGCACTCAAACCACAAAGAACCCAACCTGGACCTCCGGCAAGACCCCTTCCTCCCAATCCATCAACATACCATATACCGGCCCAACCCTCCAATCAGGAAAAAAATACATCTGGAGGGTAAAAACCTGGGACGACAAAAACCTACCCTCCCCCTGGTGCACACCCGCATCCTGGCAAATGGGCCTGTTGAAACCCGAAGACTGGAAAGCCCAATGGATCGGGCCTGGATTCACTGAAGACACACTCATACGCCCCAGCCCGCTACTTAGAAAAACCTTCGAAACAATAAAAACCCTGAAATCAGCTACCGCCTGCATCACAGCCCACGGCCTCTACGAAGCCCGGATCAATGGCCAACGCATTGGAGACGCCTATTTCACACCCGGCTGGACAAACTATGACAAAAGATTACAATACCAGACCTATGATGTCACCCAACTAACAAAAAAAGGACCCAATGCCATCGGCGTTACACTCGGAGACGGCTGGTACCGCGGTATATTCGGGCAATGGAACTATCATGACAACTATGGCAGCGATGCCAGCCTGCTATTCCAGTTAAACATTGAATACACAGATGGAACCACAGACACCGTGATCTCCGATGCAACCTGGAAATCCTCCACAGGCCCCATCCGATATGCCGACCTGTACAATGGCGAGATCTATGACGCTCAGGAAGAACAACCAAATTGGACGACAACAGAATACAACGACCAGCACTGGATACCCGTTGCTATCAGAAACCTCACAAAAGACAACCTGGTAACCACCCTCAGCCCGCCTGTAAAAGAGCAGGAGCATTTCCATCCGGTGAAGATCCTCACCAGCCCTAAAGGCGAACAGATCATCGACTTCGGACAAAATCTCGCCGGCTGGGTGCAATTCAAAGTAAGAGGAAAGAAAGGCGACAGCATAAAACTATCCCATGCAGAAGTCCTGGACAAAGCAGGCAATTTTTTCACAGGCAATCTAAGAGAAGCAAAAGCACAGGACATTTATATCTTAAATGGAACAAAAGAAGAACAATTCAAACCACATTTCACCTTTCATGGCTTCCGCTATGTCAAAGTAGAGGGCATTAACAGCACGCTTAGACCGGAAGACTTCGAAGCAGTTGCCCTATACTCGGACCTGCCGTCGACCGGCGCCTTCTCCTGCAGCAACCCCGCCCTTAATCAATTACAACATAATATCACCTGGAGTCAGAAAAGCAATTTCCTGGACGTCCCTACCGACTGCCCCCAACGCAGTGAAAGACTTGGCTGGTGTGGCGACGTGCAGATCTTCGCCCGGACGGCGGCATATAATATGCAAACAGATAATTTTTTTGCTAAATGGCTGCAGGACCTGAATGTAGATCAAGGCTTAGATGGAGGCATGCCCAATGTCATTCCTAATTTACCGGGACGTACCTTGAAAAGAAAACCAACAGGCGTAGCAGGATGGGGGGATGTGGCTACTGTGTTACCCTGGACATTATACCAGGCCTATGGTGATACAACGATCCTGAAAAAACAATACGCCAGCATGAAAGCCTGGGTGGACCACATACAGACACTGAGTAAGAATGATCTCTGGCAGGCAGGTGGATATGGCGACTGGCTGGCTCCCGAGATGACAGATATACCTTATATTTCTCAATGCTGGTTCGCTCACTCAACACAACTGTTGATCAACGCTGCAAAAATATTAGGAAAGTCAGATGACGTTGTCACGTATTCAAGCCATCTGAAAAGCATAAAGCAGGCATTTCTTAAAGAATACATCACTCCCGGCGGCCGGGCTATCTCCAACACACAAACGGCCTACATATTAGCCCTATACTTCGACATGCTGCCACAACAACAGCAAAAATCAGCAGTAGACAGACTGGTAGACCTGATCCATAAGAACAAAGACCACCTGTCCACAGGTTTCCTGGGCACACCATTCCTGCTACCCGTCCTAAGCCGGTATGGCTATGACACCCTGGCCTACACCCTCCTGCTGCAGGATAGCCCTCCCTCCTGGCTCTACCCGGTGAAAATGGGCGCTACCACCATCTGGGAAAAATGGGAGGCATTGCATAGTGACGGCACACCGGATTCGACGTCTTTCAATCACTACTCCTATGGCGCCGTAGGAGATTGGCTATACCGCACCATCGCGGGCATCAACGACGACGACGAAGCTCCCGGCTATAAACACTCCATTATCCAGCCCCGCACCGGCGGTGGCCTCACTTATGCAATAGGCCGGCTAAACACCCCTTATGGCAAGCTGTCTTCCCATTGGCAATGGGACAAGGATGATCTGCTCCTGGACCTGGAAATACCTGCAAATACCAAAACCACCGTATTCCTCAATGTCCGCAATGCCACAGACATAACAGAGGCCGGCAGCCAAACCTCACCAGCATCTAACCTAACGGCAGATAAACCCTACACCCTGTCACTACCCTCCGGCACCTATCATTTCCGGTTAAAGAACTGGCAAGGGCCCAAATAGCCCTCTACGCCAGTTTCCTATAATGCGTAGGCGATAATTTATACAGCCGCTTGAACGTGGTGCTGAATCCATTATAACTTTTAAACCCGACACTATCCGCAATCTCATTAATGGTAAGGTCCGTATCTTCCAGCAACGCTTTAGCCTGCTCCAGGCGGAGCTGCAGGAGATACTGATAGGGACTGGTCTTGAATAGCTCCCTGAATCCCAGCTTCAACTTGAATTCATTGAGCCCCACTTTTTCCGCCAAAGTAGAAATATAGAAATGCTCTGAAGGATGTGTCTCAATGATCTGCTTGGCTTTTTCAATAGCAGGGATATCGTATAGCTTTGTCTTTTCGAAGGGTATTTCGAATTGATAGACTTTTTTCTTGCGCATCAGGATAAAGTTTTAAAGATTTGATTGCTATTTCTTTTGTTGCCGATAATAAACAGGTTCCTATACCGTCCATTCAGTGATCCGTTGTGGGCGCCGGCAGTTCCGCTAGCCTCTATTCCTTTCATCAACGCTGTTTCAGGAATAGTACTGAAGAAATAATCTCCCCGGAATAATGTTAGCTCGCCTGTGCGGGCATTGATCGCATGTATTGAGCACACTTCATTTCCGACAGTATAAGTTGCATATACGTGATGATGAAAATGAATGTTTCCTCCCATCTCCTGCACCTGCCAGGCTACCGCCTCACAACAGGGAGCGGGGTTTTTAGGAGCCCAAAAAAGTTTTTTAAGCCTCGACAAAAGTCGATAAGGCACTAAGCCCATTTTATGGCATGGCATCGCTGCCATACCTCTGGGATCATCAGATCTTTCTAAAATGACGGGGATGATGTCCGTTGTTGTAAGCAGCTCATATGCAGTAGTGAGGGCTGCGGGGCCGGCGCCGACGATGATAGCTTTTTTACTCATGCAAGCTCTGATTAGCTGATTATGAATGTCCCTGGTTCATTTTGGAGATACCTGCCGGAGGGTAGCCTGATACCCTGTATCCAGGCTACTGGCCCGGTCAGGTCGTATATATGGGATTGCTATAATCGAGTCTTACCCCAACCTTATTGTGCGGTAGAATTGTTCTATTTACCTATGAAATGATGTGTGTGTGTTAATTCGCTTGTGAAGACAAATATAATCTACGGACGGGGCGGACTGCTTATGAAAAAGGGATAAAAAAAACAATAAGAAATGAAATATAAAAGATCATTGATACTTTTTTCGTATCACTTCACTCGTTAGCCAAACCTTGCGACCTTCTGCTGCGTTGCACAAACGCAGGCGTATAGTTAAAATACTTTTTGAAAGCCAATGAGAACGATTCCGAATGTGAATAGCCGCTTTCTCTGGCGATGGCTTCCACGGATCTATCTGTCTCGGACAACGCCTGATGCGCTTTTTTCATCCTGCATTCATGGAGGAACTCGGTAACCCCAATACCATAGATGGCTTTGAATCCATGATTTAGCTTGTAGACGCTAAGCCCTGTTTGATCAGCGAGGGAACCAAGTGACATATTGCCTCCCAGATCCAGTAACACCAGCTCCTTCGCTCTATAGATCTGCTTTGCATCCTCTTCGGTAATAATGCCGGATGCAGATGGATGACTTGCCGAGATCCTTATCAACGCAAGCAGAAGTAATTCTACGGACAGATGACCAAGATATAATTTTCGCAAATGCCCCTGGTAGTTGCAATCCAATATATTATCCACCACCGATAAGATGCCCGCATCGGCAATGGTATACCCGGAACTGAACAGGCCTGGCTGTCCCACCGATACTTTGGCTAAAAAAGACATCAACCCCGGAAAACTATTCTGCAAAGGCAACAGGTGTTTTATCCCGTAATAAACGGAAAGATGGCTATACACCTCACCCGGGTGTAGCTTCAATTTCGAATGAACGGCAGGCACAAAGTTGAGACTGAGGCCCCGCTCGTGCAGGGCTCCTGCACCGAAATACCTGGAATCATAATAGTAACTGTTGCGGAGAACGATCTGCAGACGAATAGCGGCTTCCTCAGACATATACATCACCTGTTCTCCCTGGTTGAAATACAGCGTATGATAAAGAATGGAAATATCCTCTCCCTCCAGCTGCTGCACAAGCACATGGCCAAAAGGACCCACGGCGCCATAACAAATGCTGTCCGGGATCCGCAGTTGCTGCAACGAAGCGGGCAGGACGGGAGAGAGATGGATCTCACCGCCTTGCGCCGCCTCGATCCGGATGTTCATGATCTTAATTTGCCGTTGGCTATATTATGTTGCTTACGGAAACGGTTTGGAGCAGAACCAAAATAGTGTTTGAAGGCACGTATGAAATTAGGAGGATCGTCATAGCCTGCCAGCAATGAGATCTCGGCAATGCTTTTACCGGTCTCTAATAAATAGTGCTTTGCTTCTTCCATCCGCACCTTATTGAAGTCTCCGAAGATAGTAGTACCGAACACCTGCTTATACCCTTTTTTAAGCTTGAATTCATTCAGTCCTACTTTATGGGCCAGCTGTTTCAGCGTGGGAGGATTTTCAATATTGTGTAACAGGTATTCTCGCGCCTCGTACAATTTCTCCAGGTCATATTTTCGCAGAGGGATACCGGCTTGCTGTTCTGTGGGCCGGCTGATCAGCTGTTCCAATGCCAGCAAAAGCAATACCGCTGCCTTTGACTGAAGATAAGTGCGGCGGAGATCGCCTGTGTAAGGACAATCGTGAATTGCATGCAGCATGCGCAGCATGATCGGGGTCACAGTTGCCGGAGTGGCGCTCAGTGTGGACGAAAGTTCCTTTTTTCCCATCCAGCGGATCAGCTCGGGGAAGTCATCCCCTAATTGGTGCAAATAAGCGGGAGAGAAATGGATATCCAGCGTGTCCACATGGCTGTTGGCCGGATCAAACCAGTTGATCTTGCTGATGGAAGGGGCCATAAAAAGATTAAACTGCCCCTCCGACATGCTCTTGCGTTCACTTTCGCCTAGTTTGTAATACAGGCAATCATGTAATACGAATTGCAATACCAGCAGTCGATCCCCCTGGCTCTGCTCGTACCAGCCGGCATCTGCTCCCAGAAAATAATTGCTGAGGCGGATACAGAGATCCGGGCATTGTTCATCATAAAATAAAAGGCTGCTAAAGCATCCGGAGGATTGAAGCTTCCGGACATCGGGAAATGCGGTTGTGACCGTTGTCGCTGGTAAAAGGGGATGCAGACAGGGACCCCCCCAGATAGGTGTGGTGATGTGTATAGGCATAAGGTTCAATTGTTTCCTTTAATAGAAATGGAACTGAGACATGGAAACCAATCAGGTTTCAGCCTTAACCGACACACACTAATTCAGAGGTAAATTGGGTCGATGATCTACGGAGCGATCGTTCAGGAAAAAGGTCTGGGGAAATAAATATAATAAGGATTTCTAATTTTAATGGTCAAACAGCCAGGATATCCGTGGCGCCTAAAAGTTAACCTATAAGCTAGTCTAAGGGTAGGGGATTACGCCTGCGGTTTGCAGCAGAGGATCCGACCTTTTCCCGTCCATGTATACCCCCGGAAGGCTTTTTTTCAACAGGGGAATCCGATCTGTCCGTTTTTGCGTATATGGCTGTGAATGAGAAGAATAATTTAGGCTAAGAATTTGATTAGTCATCCCCGCTTACGCAGCGGGGATTTTTTATAGTAATTTGAAAACACTTGCCGCCAGCAATGCTCCAACCGCAGGTCCTGCAATGGGTATCCAGGCATAGGTCCAGTCACTATCCCTTTTACCGGCAATAGGGAGTATGGCATGCATGATCCTCGGACCCAGATCCCGCGCGGGATTGATCGCATACCCGGTCGGCCCGCCCAGCGAAAGACCGATGCCCAGCACCAGCAGGGCTACAGGCAAAGCATCCAACGCACCCAGGCTGCTGGATGGGGAGGCGATATACAGCACTCCTAATATAAGGACAAAGGTTCCAATGACTTCCGTGACAAAATTGTCGACGGTATGACGGATAGCCGGCGCTGTGCAAAACACGGCCAGCTTTCCATTGGGATCGCCAGCCTCCTGAAAATGCCCGCGATAACATAGATACGCTAACAAAGACCCTGTCATTGCGCCCAGCAATTGTGCAGCAATGTATTGCGGCACCAGGGCCCAGGGAAATTTCCCCAGGTAAGCAAATGCCAGCGTGACGGCAGGATTCAGATGCGCTTTGCTGGAAGCGGCAGAGCAATATACCCCCACGAATACCGCTATTGCCCAACCGAAGGAAATGACGATCCAACCGCTGTTCTGGCCCTTGGTCCTGGGAAGGACAACGTTGGCGACAACGCCTTGTCCCAGCATGATAAGAAGTCCGGTGCCGATAAATTCTCCAAAAAAAGGTGTCATATGGCTTTCATTATAATGAACGAAATACTTGAGATCGCTACACCTGGTAGCCTTGCGCCAGCTCTTTGAAGGCTATTACCTGCTCTTCCTGCCATGCCCCATCCCGCCCCAGTTCCCTTGCCAGCAGCTCCGCTACCAGTGGGGCACACTCGATGGCCGCTGCGGCATCCAGCAATAGGGACCTCGTACGACGGCTCAATGCGTCTTCAACTGTCATACACAACTCTTCTCTTGCAGCCCGGATGACCTCAGCCTTGATATAAGGCAGCCGGCTATGCAACAGCTGCCCCAGGGAAGGATCGGCCTCAACCAGCGCGCGGATGGTCGCCTCCTCACCCCCATGGATCATCAGCTCCGCCGTCCTGCAGGGCCGTTCAGGAAGCCCGGCACGCGCTATGGCCGTATTGACAGTATCCTCCGCCATCCGGCGATAGGTTGTCCATTTACCGCCTGTGACGGTGATAAGCCCGGACGTCGACACACTGATCAAATGATCCCTCGAAAGTTCGGCAGTCTTCCGTCCCGAACGTTGAACCAGCGGCCGGAGACCGGCAAATACACTGCGTATGTCTGCCCGTGACGGCGGCTTGGTAAGATACCGGCCGATCTGCTGCAATATAAAATCGATCTCCCCGGGCAACGCCCGCGGCTCTGCTGTTACTTCCCGCACCGGCGTGTCTGTCGTCCCGATGATGATCTTGTCATGCCAGGGGACGGCAAACAGTACCCTGCCGTCATCAGTATGGGGTACGAGAATGGCCGCCTCGCCAGGTAAAAAATGTTTGTCAAGCACGATATGAACCCCCTGACTGGGCGCAATGATGGGTTCGCTGCCTGGCTCATCCATCTGCAGCACTGCATCCGTAAATACGCCCGTGGCATTGACCACCACCCTGGCATTGATAGAGAACGATGTCCCACTGATCTTATCAAATCCTGCAACACCAGTGACCTTCTCCCCAGCCTTGACCAATCCGGACACTGAACAATAATTCAGCAGCACCCCGCCCTGCGAAGCAGCGGTCATCGCCAGGCTGATGGCCAGCCGGGCGTCATCAAACTGCCCGTCATGATACAATACTCCGCCACGGAGACCTTCCCCATCCAGCGTAGGGGCAAGCTCCAGCGTTTCTTCACGCGACAGCAGCCTTGACGGGCCCAGCCCGAGGCGGCCGGACATCCAGTCATAAACTTTCAGCCCCAGCCCATAGTAAGGGCCTTCCCACCATTTATAGTTGGGGACAATAAAAGACAGATCTTTCACAAGGTGAGGAGCATTGCGCCGAAGGATACCCCTCTCATGCAAGGCTTCCATCACCAGTTTGATATTTCCCTGTTGTAAATAACGGACGCCTCCATGGACAAGCTTCGTCGATCGGGAAGAAGTCCCTTTTGCAAAATCATATTGCTCCAGCAGCAGGGTGCTGAATCCCCGGGAAGCAGCGTCCACCGCCACTCCCAATCCTGTTGCTCCGCCGCCGATGATGCAGACGTCCCAGGGCTCCTCGCCCCGGGTCGCTAAGGCCCGTAACATTACTTGTCTATTCATCTTTTAACCATTATCCGCCCAGGCAATCGCCGCCTGCACCGCTCTTTGCCAGCCTTTCAATAATTCTTTTGCACGGGAGGCATCCATGGACGGATCAAACCGCCGGTCCACCTGCCATTGTTGTTGTATATCTTCTACGGAATGCCAGAAGCCCACTGCCAGCCCTGCCAGGTAGGCCGCACCCAGCGCCGTGGTCTCCGTCACCGTAGGCCTGATCACAGGCGCCTGCAGGATGTCGGACTGGAATTGCATCAGCAGGTCATTGGCTGTGGCCCCCCCATCCACCCGTAGCTCCCGGATCCGGATGCCGCTGTCGGCTTCCATGGCCTTCAACACATCATAGGTCTGATAGGCAATGCTCTCCAGGGCAGCCCTCGCCATATGCGCATTGGTCGTACCTCTCGTGAGACCGAAAAAGCTTCCCCTCGCATATTGATTCCAGTGAGGGGCGCCCAATCCCGCAAATGCCGGTACCATATAAACACCCTCCGTGTCCGGCACCTGGACCGCCAGGGCACCTACTTCCGAAGAGTTGTGGATCATGCGCAGCCCGTCCCGCAGCCACTGTACAACAGCACCTGCAATAAAGATACTTCCTTCCAGGGCATATTCGGTACGCCCTTTCAGCTGCCAGGCGATGGTCGTGAGTAAGTTGTTCTTGGACAGGACAGCCTGCGTACCTGTATGCATCAGCATGAAGCAGCCTGTACCATAAGTGTTCTTCACCATCCCCGGCGTAGTGCATAGCTGTCCGAAGAGTGCAGCCTGCTGATCCCCTGCGATGCCGGCGATCGGCATGCCCAGCGAACCGGAAGCCACACCGCTGCTGGTAGTACCATACACCTCACTGGAAGCCCTGACCTCCGGCAATACACCTTCCGGTACATCGAACAATCGCAGCAGCTCGGCATCCCACTGTCCCGTATGAATGTTTAATAATAAGGTCCTTGAAGCATTGGTGCTGTCCGTAATATGGAGCTTACCTCCCGTGAGCTTCCATATCAGCCAGCTATCCACCGTACCAAAGGCCAGCTCCCCCTTTTCCGCCCGTGCCCGCGCTCCGGCAACATTATCCAATATCCATTTCAGCTTGGTGCCGGAAAAATAGGCGTCAATCACCAGCCCGGTACGCTCGCGTATCAGATCGGTATGTCCCGCAGCTTTCAGCTGATCACAATACCCGGCCGTTCGCCGGTCCTGCCATACGATGGCCGGATGAATGGGCTTACCACTGGCCCGCTCCCATACGATCGTGGTCTCCCGCTGATTAGTGATGCCGATCCCGGCTATTTCCTTCGTTGAAACTCCACCTTTGGCCAGCACCTCGGCCAGCACGCCATACTGGGATGACCAGATCTCTTCAGGATCATGCTCTACCCAGCCGGGCTGAGGATAATATTGACGGAACTCTTTCTGGGCTACCTGCAGGATCCGACCGCTCTGGTCGAAAAGAATGGCTCTGGAGCTGGTAGTCCCCTGGTCAAGGGCGAGAATATAAGAGGAAGGCATGTAATCGCTTTTGATTTGGTAAACAATTGAGTAGGTAAATTAGGGAAAATTATTTTCCTCCCTCCAACGGTATATTTTTTTGAAGAGTAAAATAAACTTTCTACATTTACGTAAGCACTTACGTAACTAATGATATTTGTATGGACTTTTATGAAAAGACAGGCAAAATGGCCCTCGGTAGCCGCCTTCGCCGCTTAAGCGATCAGGTGACGGAACAGGCCGCGGGTATCTATCACCTGTATCAGGTAGACCTGCAGCCCAAATGGTTCCCCGTTTTTTATGCCCTTTCCGAAGGCGCCGAGAAATCCATCACCGACATTGCCCGCGAGATCGGCCACACCCACCCCTCGGTCAGCCAGATCGTACGCGAAATGGCAGCCAAAGGATACCTCATTGAAAAAAAAGGCGCCGCCGACGGCAGAAAGAACTTCGTGGTGCTCTCCGGGGAAGGACGGCAAATAATGGAAAAAATGCAGGATCAGTTAAAGGACGTCACCTCCGCCATCGAAAAGGCAATGAAAGAGACACAATACGACCTGTGGAAAGCCATCGCAGAATGGGAGTTCTTACTGGACCAGAAAAGCCTGCTGAGACGTGTGCAGGAAGAAAAAAAACTACGCGAGAGCGAAGACGTGCAAATAGTGGACTTCGAACCCCGGTATGCCCGCGCCTTTCGCCAGCTCAATGAAGAATGGATCACCACCTGGTTTAAAATGGAGGAAGAGGATTACCATGCCCTGGACCATCCGCAGGAACATATCCTGGATGGAGGCGGCCATATTTATATCGCCTTGCATAAAGGCGAGCCCGTAGGCGCCTGCGCCATCATCAAAATGAATGATGGTGGATTCGAGCTGGCCAAGATGGGCGTGTCTCCAAAAGCCAAGGGAAAGGGCATCGGCTGGCTGCTGGGCCGCGCTTGTCTGGGGAAGGCGCGCGAACTAGGTGCGCACCGGGTCTACCTGGAAAGCAATACCCGGCTCAAGCCCGCCATTAGCCTGTATCATAAGCTGGGCTTCCGTAAGATTGCTGGTCCGCCATCGCCTTACGAAAGATGCGACATACAGATGGAGCTGAAGTGGGAATAAGCTAGTTTGAACGTTTATGCAGCTTCACCCGCAGCACCACATCATCCGCCGTGATATACAGCACCTCCTTTGTTTCATTAAAAGCACAGTTCGAAGCTGGCCGGCCAAAGATCTTTATCAATCCCGAAACCTTTCCCTCCGGCGAAATGATCACTACACCATCCGGACCCGAGCTGAAGATATTGCCATGACCGTCTACCTTGAACCCATCGGCGCCTTGTTTGACGGAAGCCCTTGCCTTCATCTCCGTACCATCCAGTAAAACGCCGCCACTTTGTATTTTGCCGGCCGTGTCGAGCTGATAAGCATACCACCTGGGGTGCTGATCATCACTGCTGCCAACATAAAGCGTCTTCTCATCGGGGGACAGGGCGATGCCGTTCGGACGCGAAATGGAATCTATCAACAGAACAGTCTCACCTCCGGCGCTTATCCTGTACACACCTTCAAACTTCAACTCCCGTGTAGGATCATCCGCCTGCTTAGGCAGGCCATAAATTGGATCAGTAAAGTATATATTGCCCTTGCTGTCTGTCACAAGGTCGTTGGGACTGTTGAATTTCTTTCCCTGATAACCTGATGACAACACGGTAAACTTGGGGACAGGCGCATCCAGCGCAGCAGCCATCCTCACCACCTGCCGGTTGCCCGACTGGCACAACAACAACCGCCCATCCCTATCCAGGGTAAGTCCGTTGGAACCATTCTCGCCGTCCCGGCGAGCGCTATCCGTATACCCGGAAGGCGTCAGATAAACCACCGGTGTATCATTCCCTGACCATCGGTATATCTTATTCCCGATCACATCCGAAAAGAGCAGCATTTGCCTGGCGCCAACCCAGACAGGCCCTTCCGACCATTTGTAATTCCTGCCGATCACCTCGATCGCAGCATTGGTGTCAATCAGATTAATAGCGCTTTTATCATACAGCTCGATCTTTCCGACAGCGCTGTCCCGGCAGCCTGAGGCGGCTATTGAATAACATAAGACGACGGCAAGCAATGTTCTTTTCATATTGACCAATATGGTATAAATATACAAAAGGGAACCTGACTGCGCTCATTCATTGCTGACCGCATACCCGGCAGGTAAAATAGGCTGACCCATATGCTCAGCCAACGCCCGGGTAAAACAAGCGCCGAAATAAAACATGAACGAACAGTAAAATACAAACAGGAGCAGCAGCGCCAGTGAAGCAGTGACGCCATAAATAGTCTTCAAACTATCATAGGTAAGGAGTTGATGCAATAGCAGCTGTCCGCCAGTGAACAGGACTCCGGTGAAAACAGCGCCGGCTATGGCCATCTTCCAGGTCGGCCGTCCATAGGAAAGATATTTCAGGATCAGGACAAACCAGACGATCACCGCCAGCGTGGTGGTGAGACGGTAGAGGACCTCGTTCACCTGGAGGGGCGAAAGCCAGCCTTTCGCATCACCCAGCAATACCGCGGAAAACAAAAGCCCTCCCATGAGGATGATCCCCATCGATTTGACCCGGTGCAACAACAAAAAGCCCAGGCCCTGGTGCGGCCGTAACCTGAACCCCCACAACTGGTTAAGCGAGCTGCTGATCACTTCGAACAATGTCGTGGCGACAAATAGGAGAAAAATAAATCCGCCGACACGCGCTTCACGGTTTAAAGATAAATAATGCAGGTTCCTGAGAATTTCACGCACCTGTAGCGCGATGCTCCTGTCAATCCCTGCCCCCAGCTGCTTAAATAGGTCATGCCGGATGGTCCTCGGATCGGCAAAGACCCCGAAGACTTCGATCAGGATGATCATAATGGGGGGTAATGCAAAGCTGGAAAAGAAAGAGGTCGCCGCTGCCATGCGCAATGGATCATTCTTCCGGAATACCCGATAAGCATTCCGTAATATTAACCAGCTTTCGCTGAACCTTTTTAAAAGTGATGCCTTTGCTGCCATTAAAATGAATTGCGCTATTTCTTCATCCCCACCGTTTGCTTTACACCGGTGAAAATACTTTTCCAGATAAGGTTAAAGAATGATTTAGACAGGATCCGGTCAAAATGCACATCCTCTACCCTGGGCTTCTCACCTTTATTGGAATTCTTTATGATAAAATTTGCAAACAGGCTGGCCAAGCCTTTTTTATCCAGCTTGCCTTCATCCTTATCCTTTTTCAGCAGGGAGATCTTCAGATCATCGTACAGTAACAACACCTTGCCGTCGCTGAAGGAATCGGTACCCGTAAAATTAAAATGCAATTGATGTATTTTCCCCTTCTCCATCTTCGCAAGACCCATCGGCTGCGTAAGCGGGTTCAGGAGCAGGACGTCGATGGCGCCGATATTTCCTTCAATGGAGAACCTGCCGCGCCTGTCCCCGGTCTCCATGACTAGCCGGGCATCCACAGGCGCCTTGTTCAGGAGCTTTGCCTTAAACGCCAGGACGCATTTATTATTCACCGCTAGATCCTCCGCCCTGTTGCTGATATTCTTAAACGTCGCGCTGACATCGTAAAATTGTAATTTGCCCGCACTATCACTTTTTGCATTCCTTTCTTTATATTCTATAAAAGAATTTGAAAACACCGCTGTTTTAATATGGACAGGAATGGGCAGCCGCATCAACAGCTGCTGGGGATACTTTCCCACCTTGCTGGTAGTATCAGGAGGACGTGACAGGTCCCGGTAGATCCTGAAAGCGCTTTTGCTGATCACCAGACTATCCGCCACAATCTCCTTCTCCCAAACACCTTGCCTGCTGATATGGACCAGACTGACGTCTTCAAAAGAAAAATCATATCTGTCTTTCTGCACCGGCAACGACCGGACAAATGCGTCTTCCGGTAGTTGAGGTATTATCTTTACCTGGCGAATATGCAACACGTCATTGCGGCTGGCGAACTTCACCCCCTCTACATGAAACCGGTATCTCTTATTTTTCGAAGGAAAGGCAATTTCATCGCAGCTCATGTCAAGGTTCCTCGCGAAGAGTATCCTGGAGCTGTCCCCGCCAGTCGTACGGTCGATCAACACATCGGAGAACAGGAAAGAAACATTATTACTGCTGAAGAGGGCCGCGGTTTCGTTCATATTCCTTACAACGACATTGGCATGCGTGATCTTCACGCTATCTACCTGGATCTTCAGCAGTTTTCCCAGCAATTCCCTGGATAGATCAGTGGCTGAATGATAGCCCTTGGCTTCCTTCTTCCGATGGCCCACCATGATCTCGATGGTAGGCCCATTGATCTCCACCTTGCCCCCTTCTATTTGTTTAGTGAGCAAAGCCTTGGGTGTCTTGACGCCTGTAATATCCAATGTCGGTATGGCCAATCGCAGGAACATCGGAGGCTCCCGCCCTTCCGTCACCATTTGACGGTAGACAGCCGTATCAGGTACAACCTGTATATTCTTCGCATGAAGGACTCCTCCGACCTCATCAAAAGAAAGTCCGTCGTAATGAATACTATAAAGCCCTTCTGTTTTGTTCAATACAGCCTCTCCGACCTTCCTGCTCACTATCCTGTATTTGTAGATCTGCCAGCCGATGACCCCAGTCACGATGATGCCTGCCGCCAGTAATAAATACCCTTTCTTACTTTTGAGTCTCAACATATTGGCAGTAAGCGAAATATGGTGCCAATTCCCAATGATCTCCAATCCAGGGCTTCCGCCAGGGAACACGCTGCGCAACGGGTAAGGCCATGGGCAAATTATTCCTCATTCCGAAAAAGACCCATTACTCGCCTGAAAAAACAAGGTAAATTTTTCCGCGGAGGCTTGGATATCTACAGTTTCTTTTGTTACTTTGCATTTCAAAGTGCTTTTATATGGATAGCCCCAGCCATGCCAACGAATCTTTAGAGACCCTCCAGGACATCCGCCGGATGATGGAACGCTCCTCCCGGTTTATCTCCCTGAGCGGTCTCAGCGGCGTGAGCGCCGGCATCTGCGCATTGATCGGGGCCTTTATAGCACATGGCTGGATCATGGATTATTATGGGGGGATCGGTCTCTCGGGAGATGTCGTACCGGGATCATACGGCAGGCACGGCTACATGCACGGTGAAGCAGATGGATTGAAATGGAAGCTCATCGGACTGGCGATAGCAGTGCTGGTGGCAGCCCTGATATCCTCCACATTCTTCACCTGGCGCAAGGCCCGTAGGAGCGGCCTGCCCATCTGGGACATGGCTTCAAAGAAATTGATCATCAATATGCTCATTCCCCTGCTGGCGGGCGGACTATTCGTACTGGGCATGTTCTACCATACGGATTGGGACTATGTGGCTCCCACCTGCCTGGTGTTCTATGGACTGGCCCTTGTCAATGCCAGCAAGTTTACATTGACGGATATCCGCTACCTGGGTTTTCTGGAGATAGCATTGGGCTCCGTAAGCATGTTCTACCTCCATTGGGGGCTGTATTTCTGGGCTGTGGGCTTCGGGTTCCTGCATATCGTATATGGACTGATCATGTGGTGGAAGTATGAGAGGGGAGGTACGGCATGAAGAATCCCATCGGCAATCTGAATAAGGTGTTTGACAGCCGGATCAGGATGGGAGTAATGAGTATCCTGATGATGAACCAGGAGATCAGTTTCAACGACCTGAAGCAGCTGCTGGAACTGACCGACGGCAACCTGGCCTCTCACCTCATCAACCTGGAAGAGAACGGGTTTATCAAGGTGCACAAAGGTTTCATAGGGCGCAAGACAAACACGACCTATTCGATCACAAAAGCCGGAGAAAAGGCTTTCAAAGATCACCTGGAGGCGTTGGAATATATGATCAAAGGAATGAATAAACCTGGCTGAGACCACAGGTACAGCGACGTACAAGGGTAATACCCTTTTTTTATCGGCAATTACTTTGAAATTCAAAGCACTTTTTTAAATTATAGCATATGTCAGAGCAACTCGCACACTACAAGACAAACACAGGTTTCCTGAAACCCCTCATCTCCGGTCTCCTGGGCATCACCCTCCTGCTGCCGGCGAGCATCTTTCTGCTCACCTTACTGGCTCGTATCATCTTCGGCACAAAAAAGCTGTACCATTATTTCTCGCCTTCCTTCCTGCAGTCGCCATTCGATCTGTGGGCATGGCACAAGGCGCAATTCATCCTTGGAACCTTGCTGCTGGCCATCGTGCTGAACAGCCTGACCCATCGCCGCCATTGGCTGAACATGGCCATCGTATTACAAGGCACTTTGCTCCTGGTGGTCCTGACGGTCTATACAGTCATCCAGCATATCCGGTATTAAAACCCAACAGCCATGAAGATCAAAATGATCCTCCCCGCCCTGACGGAAGCCAAAAGCCCTTTCTGGCGGCCAATAAAATATTCACTGTTCCCGCCGCTGGGTCTTGCTACCCTGGCCGCATATTGCTCGCCGGACGATGACATCCTCCTGCAGGACGAACATATAGAGGAGCTGGTGACAGATGATGAGCCGGACCTGGTGATCATTCAGGTGTATATCACCAATGCTTTCAGGGCATATGCGCTGGCTGACCACTACAGGAAAAAAGGAGCATATGTATGCCTGGGAGGCTTGCACGTCAGCTCTCTGCCGGAAGAAGCCATGGCACATGCGGACAGTATCTTCATCGGACCGGGTGAGGACACATTTCCCAAATTCCTGGAAGATCTTCGTAACCGTCGCCCTGATAAGATCTACCGCAACAGCGATCGTGATATTGAAGGTATCCCTCCAATCCGGAGAGACCTGATCAAACGCAGCCGTTACCTGGTTCCCAACTCTATCGTCGTATCAAGGGGATGCCCCCACCATTGCGACTTTTGCTACAAAGACGCTTTCTTCGAAGGCGGACGTAGTTTCTACACACAAAAAGTAGATGCGGCATTGGCGGAGATCGACCGCCTGCCTGGCCGGCACCTGTATTTCCTGGACGATCATTTGCTGGGTCACCAACGGTTTGCTTCAGCCCTGTTCGAAGGCATGAAAGGGATGAACCGGGTCTTCCAGGGCGCCAGCACTATCGACGCTATACTCCGGGGCAGCCTGATCGACAAAGCGGCAGAAGCAGGGATGCGCAGCGTCTTCGTGGGTTTCGAAACCCTTAGTAAAGGCAACCTCATACAAAGTAACAAACGGCAGAACATCGGCCAGGACTACGAACAGGCCATTCAACGGTTGCATTCGCTGGGCATCATGATCAATGGCAGCTTTGTTTTTGGACTTGACGAGGATGACCCCGACGTATTTCGCAGGACGGTGGATTGGGCAGTGAAAAATTCACTCACCACCTGTACCTTTCATATTCTAACCCCTTATCCGGGCACCCGCCTGTATCGCGATATGGCAGCACAAGGCAGGATCTTACATAAACATTGGGATCAGTACGACACGCGGCAGGTAGTTTACAAAACGGTTGGGCTCAGCGCTGTTGAGTTGAAGAGAGGATATGACTGGGCCTACCGTTCCTTTTACTCATGGCAAAATATTGTAAAGGCCAGCCTGGGTCATGACACTTTCAAACACCAGCTCAAACATTTTGCCTATGCCGGCGGATGGAAGAAGTTTGAGCCGTTATGGAATTTTCTCATCAAGTCGGAGGGGCTGAACAAAATGCTGCCACTGTTGGAAGCCATTCTTTCAAAAGCCGGAAAACGAGGCGGTCGCCCACAGGACGGATCCCTGTCGCCCTTCCCGGCCATTGCTTAAATTTATGGACAATTCAATCCTCATGATAAAAGATCAAAGATTCTCGGTCCGCAGCCGGCTCAGAAGTTTCTACTACGCCGGCGTGGGCATAAAGCAATTCTTCCGGCAGGAGCACAATGCCCGGATCCACCTGGCGGCGGCCATCGTCGTCGGCATACTGGCCTGGCGGCTGAAAGTATCTCATATAGAGGCCGTCGCATTGGTATTGGTCATCGGCCTGGTATGGGTGACGGAAATGCTCAACACCTGCCTGGAAAAGGCCATGGACATGATCACCAGGGAACATCACCCCGAAATAAAGATCATAAAAGACCTCGCGGCCGGCGCCGTACTGGTAGCTTCCATCACAGCCCTGATCGTCGGATCATTCATTTTTATTCCCAAATTTTTATGAAAAATCAAGAAACCTTCGTAGCACAAAAGACAGCACGTCTTTCAACAGGCAGCATTCCTTTCCTCCGGACTGAAACAGATCGCCTGCTGTTCCTGTCCATGCTTTTTAGCTGCCTGCTGACGGCAGCGCGTATCCTGCATACGGACCGGCGTACGTTTATCTTTCTGCCCTGGAATCTATTCCTGGCCTATCTCCCTTACTTTATTTCGTCGGTGTTGGCAAAGAGCAGCCGGCGGGGCGCAGGGTGGTGGACCCTGTCATTTATCTGGTTGTTGTTCATACCCAACTCCTTTTACATCATCACCGATCTCTACCACCTGGGAGATAATTACAACGACCGGCAGATACCGCAATGGTTCGATCTGGCCATGATCCTATCCTATGTATGGAACGGCCTTTTATTAGGCGTGCTTTCCGTAAGACAGATGGAGCGGGTGATCCTGCCGCGCCAGTCCCTGCGGAACGAGCTGCTCTTCCTTTATCCTGTTATGTGGCTGAATGCGCTGGGAGTCTATGTCGGTCGCTACCTCCGGTATAACAGCTGGGATGTAGTGACCGACCCCTTTCAGCTGCTGCGGGACATTGCCATCATGGTCATTCATCCCCTGCGGCACCAGAATACCTGGGACATGGTGTTCTGCTTCTCGATCCTGATGACGCTTATCTACCTCATGATGAAAAAGATCAGCAAGACGTTGGCTTGACCGGACCCCTTTACCCTAAACAAAATAAACCCTCAATATGGAAAATATCATCAAAAGCTTTTGGGATCGTAACAAGATCATCCTGAAAAGTTTTTTCATCGGGATGCTGATACTGCTGCTCCTGATACCGGCCGCCTTTATCCAAAGTCTCGTATCCGAAAGGCAGTCACGGCAACAGGAAGCCGTCGGCGAGATCAGCTCGAAATGGGCCGGCGCACAGACCATCACCGGCCCC
>Ga0163162_10000176_pt1 | contig 59007 bp, 53 predicted proteins | sample S55metaG_FD_115310 | JGI IMG/M metagenome (GOLD analysis project Ga0163162, IMG submission 115310) | Switchgrass rhizosphere microbial communities from Kellogg Biological Station, Michigan, USA - S5-5 metaG | ecosystem: Host-associated > Plants > Roots > Rhizosphere > Soil | place: USA...
ATAATTGCCGAGAATTTTCGAACCTGCTGTGGTGCGAACGCCCTTGGTGACCATCACATCTTTGATCGCGACGGGGACGCCGCCCAATGGCGGAAGCTTTTCGCCCTTCGCAGCCAAAGCGTCCATCTCCAAAGCCTTGGCCAGCGCCCGATCTTTGCAAAGAGTCAGGAATGCGCCGATCTTGGGATCGTCGCTCTGGATCTTGGCGTAAAACGATTCCGCCAGCGCAGCGGCACTAGTCTTGCGCTCCTGAACAGCGGAGCGGGCGGCATCGATAGTGAGAAGATTTAAATTCATTCGTCCTTGGTCGTTGGCCTTTGGTCGTTGGCCAAAGACCAAGGGCCAATGACCAAAGGCGCTTTTCTATCTTTCAATTACTTTCGGGACTTTAAAGAATGTGCCGTCGGAATCTGGAGCATTTTCCAGCGCCACGTCATGTGGCAGGGATTTGCGCAAGCCTTCGTGAATATCTTCGCGGCTGGCATAAGCGAAGCGCTCGCTGCCCTGCTTGGACTGATCGACCCCGTAACGATCCGAGACCTGTGCCATGGGCGCCACGTTGGTCGTGTCCAACTCGTTGAGGCTGTCGATGTGTCCGAGGATCGAGTTCAGGTCGCGCACCATTCGGGTGCGCTCCTCCGCGGTCAGTTCCAGGTTGCCGAGATCGGCGACGTATGCGACATCTTTTTCGGTGACTTTCATGTTCGGTTCACACGAGCATTTTCGCTCTCAACTTTGTCCGAAGTCACAAACTCAATCCGCCGTACGCTCTCCGCCACGTAGCGATTGATCACTGCCAGATATTGCGGAGCCAGCGCCTGCAACTCAGTGCGCCAGCCTGGGTCGGGGACTTCCACCCGGAGGACTCCGTCGGCGAAATTTACGGCCTTTGTTCTTGCCGAAACTGCTTGTCCGCAGGCTACCGACCAGGCTAGCAGCGGGCCTTCTCCCGCGGGAGACCGTCGCAGGCTGCCGGCAACAATCTTTTCAAGTCCTGCGCCGACTTGTTCCATTGCTCGAGTCATCTTAAGGAATGAAGACCTGGGGGGGGAACGAAACGATTTTACCATTCCCAATGCTTTCGCCAGAACCGCGCGCTCTCTGTCGCCTATTTTCAGGATATCAACTTGCGCAGGGTAAATGGGACACCGCAAGCAACAATATATTTCGTTTCCGCTCAATCGTTTAGCTCAAAACCCGCGTGAAAAGGAGCTTGACAGGTTTTTCCTCGACAGTCAGTTCTGCCGTGAATGGCTCGCTTCCAGAGGAAATTTGCGCTTCACGTGTTCGAGGGCGCTGTCTTTTGACTGCAATCTTCCTTCGAGTTGGGCGTCCTCCACATGAGCAAGAATTTCCTTGAAGCGTGGTCCAGGAAGATAACCGGCAGCGATTAGATCGCCGCCGCTGATGAGCGGAGCGGGCCGAATGGCTTCCGGAGGAGTTGCAGCGATTCTTTCGCGGGTAAGGTTGTAGGACGCGAGGTTGCGGTGACTGGCCCGGCAATCCAAACGGTGCAGTTCGAGGTGCTGGTCAAAATGTGGCATGCGCACAAATCTTTTGAACGTTGAATCTTTCATCTGCGACACATGTGAGAAACGCATGTGGTTGGCAACCAAAGCCAGAATCTGTTCCGTGTCGTCGTTGGAAAAACGCAGTCGACGGCAGATTTCCTCCGCCATCTTCACGCCTACGTCCACGTGATTATCAAAGCGGATGCGATCTGGCGCGACGCGAAACGTGGGCGGCTTGCCGACATCGTGCAAAAGAGCTCCCCAGGCAAGAGTCGGCAGACATGGCTTGGGCAAATTTTCGAGCAGCAACAGCGTGTGCACAAAAACATCGCCTTCGGGATGGAACTCCGCTGGTTGCTGAACGCCCTTCATCGCGGAAATTTCGCGCAGGACGTTCTGTAAGAGGCCCGTCTCATCGAGCAGGAGAAAGGCGCGGCGTGCGTGACCTTCGGTGAGCATCTTGGTCAATTCGTCGCGGACACGTTCACGGGAGATTTGATCGACCCCTGCCGCAAGTCTCTGAATCGCGGCAAAGGTTTCGGCCTCGATTGTGTATCCGAAACGGGCGGCGAAGCGCACGGCGCGCAGCATCCGCAGTTTATCTTCGGTGAAGCGAAGGTCGGCTGGTCCGATGGTTCGAATGATTCCAGCTTCAAGGTCTTTTTTTCCGCCAACAAAATCCAGAAATTCGTTCTTGACTGGATCGAACAGCAGGCCGTTGATCGTAAAGTCGCGGCGTTCGACATCTTCCTGTGCACTGTTGCTGAAGCGCACCTCGTCGGGATGGCGGCCATCGCTGTATCCGATGTCGCTACGGAAGGTTGCGACCTCGACTGTACTGTTCACGCCATCTCTAACCGGAACCAGGACGACTCCAAACTGCGCGCCCACCGCATAGGTCTCGGGAAAGATCCGCATGACCTGGTCCGGCGTTGCGTCGGTAGTGACGTCGTAATCGGCGGGCTCACGGCCAAGCAGGACGTCGCGGACGCATCCGCCGACCAGGTATGCCTGATGCTTATGGTCGCGCAGGGTGCGGATTATCTGCTCCGCGAATTGTTTCGTTTCAGACATTTTTGGTCTTACTGCGAGGGCAACTACCCCAAAGTTGTTCGAGTCGGTTCAAGCATTCCATTCCTTCCGCAGGCGATCTCGTTCCGCTTCGGTCAGCCCGAACCATGATTCGGCCACGTCCCGGACACGTTCCAGGGCGGTCTGCATCTCCGCATGCTTGCGCTCGAGTTCTTCCGCATCCGCATCGGGCGAAACCAGCATCAGCGGAGCGCTTACGATTACTGCCCGCGAGAAGGGATGCGGAATCGCCATCAAGTCCCAGGCTTTTGCCAGCGTGTGCGCCTTTTCGACCCCGATGTGGAACACGTAGATGGGGCGGCCTGTCTTCCGGGCCAGCATCACAGGTCCGGGTTTGGCGACGTAACGCGGTCCGCGTGGACCATCAATGGTAAACGCAGAGTCGACACCCTCTTCCATGCGCCGCGCCATGACCGCCAGTCCGCGGAGGCCTCCCCGTGTCGAGCTTCCCTGGGCGGTAGTAAAGCCGAAGTGTTCGATCACGCGCCTCGTCCACTGTCCATCGAAGTTGGTGGTGTTCATCACGACCACGCCCCGGTTGCGCCAGTACCAGGTGGCGGAAATAATGCAACGATGCCAGAAGGCGGAAACCACCGGCTCTCCCCGTTCGCGGGATTGCCGGTAGTGATGCATGCCCAGTTCTTCGAAACGCAGCGTGGGTCCAAGAATGCGAATGACAGCGATGACCGCCGAGGCAATGATCGGAATCTGCATTCGCCGCCAGCGCGAGAGTTGCGGCAAGCGGGTATCGTAGAGCGAGCTGACTGGCTCGGTGGTGTGTGGCGCGCTCGGGCTTTCGCTCGGCATCACGAATATTGTAGTCGCAGATGAACCACGTGGGGACCGCCCTCGGCTGTTCGGTGGAGCGAAGCTCTGCAGAGTTGAGGGCGAAGAACTGTCGAGCTTCGCTCGATTGGACAGCCGAGGGCGGCTGTCCCCACGTGGTTCATTTAGACTAGAAACATGGGTGGCGCTTACATTCTCGGCATCGAGAGCTCCTGCGATGAGACTGCTGCGGCTGTGGTGTATGCGGGAGAGAAAATGGTTTCAAATGTGGTCTTTTCGCAGATCGCGGCTCACCAGCGTTACGGCGGCGTGGTGCCCGAGTTGGCTTCGCGCGAGCATCTGAAAGCGATTGTGCCGGTGGTTCGCAAGGCCCTGGCGGACGCAGGGCAGACTTATCGATCGATTGACGCACTGGCTGTGACCCAGGGGCCGGGCTTGGCTGGTGCCCTGCTGGTCGGCATCGGATATGCCAAAGCGCTGGCCTTCGCTCTCGACAAGCCCTTGATCGCAGTGAATCATCTTGAAGGGCACATTCATGCCGTGTTGCTTGAAGAGCGGCAGAAAGAAGAGCGGCAGAAAAATAATCGTCCGATCAACTTTCCCGTGCTGGCACTGGTGGTTTCGGGCGGGCACACGCATCTTTATCTGGCCGAGGAGAAGGACCAGCACTGGTCGTATCAGAACATCGGCCACACTCGCGACGATGCCGCCGGCGAGGCCTTCGATAAAGTTGCGAAGCTGCTCGGATTGGGATATCCGGGCGGGCCCATTATCGACAAATTGTCGATGCATGGTGACCCGGCAGCAGTAAAGTTCGCCGCTTCACAGCTCAAGCATCGGGACCGGCATGACAAAAGTGATCACGCAACAGGGCCGCGTTTCGATTTTTCTTATAGTGGCATCAAGACTTCGGTTCTCCGCTATGTCGAGATTCACGGCATGAAAGGTTCCATCGAAGCGCGCCGCAAGGCCCTGGCGGAAATCGAAAAGCCGGCGCTTGAGGACTTCCTCCGGCATTGCGACAGGCAAACGCTGAATTTAATCGCTTCGTTCCAACGGGCACTGGTCAGCGATTTGGTCGCGAAGACCCTGGCTGCGGCGCAAGCCTGCAACGTTGCAACCTTGTTCGTTACGGGTGGCGTAGCTGCGAACAATGAATTGCGCCAGCGCTTTGAGCAGGACGCGGCCATGGAAGGGATCCCCGTGTATTTCCCTTCGCGTCCGCTCTCGACCGACAACGCGGCAATGATCGCCGCCGCGGCTTATCCCAAGTGGTTGACGCGGGACTTTGCTGCTATGGATTTCTCTGCGGAAGCGGGGATGGCTCTGCGGTGATGAATCGAAAATCTTCAACCACCAAGGACACGAAGGTTCACGAAGGAAGTCCTAAGGTGATTCATGGATTGCGTTGGCGAATCTGCAAGGGCTGAGAGCTGACGGCTGACAGCTGAAAGCTGTCCTACTCACTTCACTGCTGCTTTGGCTTTTATAACCCGGCTTCCGAGGAGAGCTTCCAGCGCCTTGGTAAGCTGAGCCTCGATGTCAATGTCCTTGAAGATGGCGAAATTCGCGCGATGCTCATGCGCGTCGAATCCGCTGTTCTTGCCGGCGACAATCACGATCGGAATGTCCGCGGTTTCGGGTCTGGCCTTGAGCGCAGTGATTAGTTCTGTTCCGGTCATCTTGGGCATCTGCATGTCGGTGATGATGATGTCGGGATGAATGCGACTGACGATCGGCAGCGCTTCCTCACCGTTGGTGGCTGACTCGACGGTATAGCCACGCTCTTGGAGGAACCGGCACACGGTGTGCCGAATGAGCATGGAATCATCTATAACGAGCGCGACGAGCGGAGTTTGGCTTTTTGCGGACAAGATATTCCCCGGGCGACATTAACAAATTGTTATGGTCGCGCCAAGGATAAAGGCTTCTAACGGAGTTACGTTCGTCACGCGATTCTGCCGCAGCCGTGATGGCAGGCCTGGGCGACAACCGACAAGAGGAGATCGCTACAAATTCAAAATTCCTTCGGCAGCTTCTCGTCTTCGATGACCATGTCCTTGAATTCGCTGGATTCGAAGATTTCGCCACATTCTTTGCATTCGACGAATTCCGAATCTTCCTCGCGGGCCACGATTTGGACACGCGGGTGCTTGCATGGTGCCTTGTCAGTTTTCTTCTCGGGGAGTGGGGACGACGGGGATGGGGTCATAAATCCGGGTTCTAGCTTCCCTGGCATACGGCAGAGGGATTTTGCCGGAAATTGGCGGTATTTTAGACCTGCACCAGAAGTTGTCAAGTCCTTCCGTTAATCTTTTGATGTTTTTCTGTGGAAGAGAAGGTAGAACTTCGACAGGAATTGCGTCACGCGCGTCAATTGCGATCACGGTCATACCTTGTCCCAGTCTGTTAAAAGCTCTCCAGCGACCACTCAGCATCCCTTTCTGGCCTTTGCCTGTAACAGGTTGCATTTGGGCGGTTTGGCGTCTAATATAGTCATATCCGACTGAAAAGGTCGGATTTGTCCTTGAGCCATGCTAAAGCTGACCAAAAAGGCGGACTACGGATTGATGGCCATGAAACACCTGGCCGAGCACGCCGATCTGGGAGCATGCAGCGCCAAGGACGTAGCCGACGCCTACCGAATTCCCCAGGAGGCGCTAGCCAAGATTCTGCAGCGGTTGGTGAAGGCAGGGCTCCTGCATTCGCAACATGGGACCAATGGTGGTTACACCTTGGCTCGGGATCCAGGAATGATTTCAGCCTTCGAAGTGATCCGTGCGATTGACGGTCCGCTTTTCATTACTTCGTGTGTCACCGTGCGCGGGGAATGCGATCAGAGCGATCTCTGCAATATCCGGGAGCCTTTGCGCCGGGTGAGCCACGGAATCGAAGAGCTGCTGCGGAGCATCACTATCCTTGAGATGAAGGATGAACGAGCCCACGGCAGCGAGCAGGGGAGCCGGGACAAAGCCCGCGACAAAACGAAGACATCGACGGAATTCGTAACGATTGGATGAAAGGTTCTGAGGAGAGCAATCATGAGCACAGATGTAAAGACGATCCCCCAGGGAACAAACGGACACAGCGAGGTTAGTACGCAAGAGCAGCGCACCGCCGCTAACGGCGTCAAGCTGCCCGTCTACATGGACAACCATGCCACCACGCCCATGGATCCGCGGGTGCTGGAAGAAATGCTTCCCTTCTTCATGGAAAAATTCGGCAACGCTGCCAGCCGTAACCACTCGTTCGGATGGGCGGGCGAAGAAGGCGTGGAAACCGCCCGTGAGCGCGTGGCCAAGCTGATTGGCGCAACTCCTAAAGAGATCATTTTCACTTCAGGCGCCACGGAGAGCGACAACCTCGCAATCAAGGGCGTCGCCGAAATGTACCGGGAAAAGGGCAATCACATTATCACGGCCGTAACCGAGCATAAGGCTGTGCTCGATACCTGCAAGCGGCTGGAAAAGTACGGCTATCGCGTGACGTACATGGCCGTTCAGAAGGATGGCCTGATCGATCTGGAAGAACTGAAGCGCGTCATGGATGACAAGACCATCCTGGTGACGATCATGGCGGCTAACAACGAAATCGGCGTGGTGCAGCCGATCGCGGAAATTGGCAAACTCTGTCATGAGCGCGGCGTAGTCTTCCACACTGACGCTACGCAGGCCGTGGGCAAGATTCCGATTGACGTCAACAAGATGAACATCGATCTCATGTCGATCTCGGCGCATAAAATGTACGGTCCCAAGGGCGTCGGTGCGCTGTACGTGCGGCGGAAGAATCCGCGAGTGCAGATTTCCGCGATCATCGATGGCGGCGGGCACGAGCGCGGCATGCGTTCGGGTACGTTGAACGTCCCGGGAATTGTCGGGTTGGGCAAGGCTTGCGCTATTGCTTCGGAAGAGATGGCCAAGGAAGCTTGCACCCTGGCGGGCCTGCGAAACCGCTTGCGCGACCGCATCATGGACCGGCTGGACGAGACTTACATCAATGGATCGTGGGAGCATCGCCTGCCGGGCAATCTGAATATCAGCTTTGCCTATGTCGAAGGCGAGTCGCTGCTGATGGGCATCAATGACATCGCAGTTTCGAGCGGATCGGCCTGCACCTCGGCGACTCTTGAGCCATCTTATGTATTGAAGGCGCTCGGCACGGGCGACGATCTGGCACACAGCTCGATTCGCTTCGGCATAGGCCGCTTTAACACCGAGGCTGAAGTGGATTATGTGGCCGACCGGGTCATCGAAACGGTCGAACGCTTGCGCGAACTTTCGCCGCTGTACGAAATGGCGAAAGAGGGCGTTGATTTGAAGAGCGTCAAGTGGGCAGGCGAGTAACTCAGCTTGGTTAAGAATGACAACGAGTTTAATTTTTAAGGAGAGGGTCAAAAATGGCATACAGCGATAAGGTTCTCGATCACTACTCAAATCCGCGCAACGTCGGCTCGATGGACAAGAACAGCACCGAAGTCGGGACTGGTCTGGTCGGCGCTCCGGAATGCGGCGACGTGATGAAACTGCAGATCAAGGTAAATCCGCAGACCAACATCATCGAAGACGCTAAGTTCAAGACGTTCGGCTGCGGTTCCGCAATCGCTTCGTCTTCCCTGGCCACCGAATGGGTGAAGGGCAAGACGGTGGAAGAAGCGCTGCAGATCAAGAACACCGAGATCGTGAAAGAGCTTGCGCTGCCTCCGGTGAAGATTCACTGCTCGGTTCTGGCGGAAGATGCTATCCGGGCGGCGATTCATGACTGGAAGGCGAAACAGGGCGCGACCAAGCCGGTGGATGCGGCCGTTAGTCGCTAGTCGTTGGTCGTTGGCCCTAAACATCCAACGGCAATGGTGAGCCCAATATGAACCTGGTGGCGGAAGAAAAGAAGCCGGCGGCTCCGGCCAAGGGCGGCGTCAAAGTCACGGACAAGGCGCTGGCCAAGGTGCGGACTGCGATCGTCAAGGAAGGCATCTCGCCTGAACAGGGTGGGCTGCGCCTGGGCGTGCAGGGCGGCGGGTGTTCGGGTCTGAGCTACAACATTCGCTTCGACACCCAACCCCGGGAGCGTGACCGGATATTCCAGTTCGGCGATGTGCGAGTCTTTGTAGATCCGAAATCGTTCATCTATCTGAACGGAATGGTCCTGGATTATCAGGAGACTTTGATGCAACAGGGTTTCGTGTTCGTCAATCCGAATGCGTCGAAGTCGTGCGGCTGCGGAACGTCGTTCTCGGGGTAAAGTTTTCGTAGCGCGGGCGCCCTCGCCCGCGAGCTTGGAGCGGCAAGGCCCTCTGCGCTCTTCTGGTCGAAACTTCCTCGATCTCCTCTGAGAGTTATTGCGGCGCATGCGCCGGTCGCGGGCGAGGGCGCCCGCGCTACACAAGCAATGGCGATTGATACCTCCAAAACGGTCTCGACTACTGGTAGCGGTGACGCCACCGCAAGTTGCTGGTCCTGCGGCGATATGCGTGCCGCCCACTTCTGCCATGCCTGCGGCAAAGTTCAGCCACCTGCGCCGGTGAATTATTTTTCGTTTTTCGGACTACCGCGGAAGCTCAATCTAGATGTGCCAAGCCTGGAACGGGAGTTTTACGAACTAAGCCGGAAATTGCATCCTGACCTGAATGCGCGCGCCGACAAGCGCGAGCAGGAGTGGAGCCTGGAACAAAGCTCGCTGCTAAACGACGCTTACCGCACTTTGAAAGACCCCATTAAGCGTACGCAATATCTGTTGCAACTTGAGGGAGTCGAACTGGAAGAGCAATCGAAAATCGCGACCGAGCAGGCGCGTGCCACCGGCGCGGTGAAGAAACAGATCGTCCCTCCCGACCTGCTGGAAGAAGTGTTCGATCTCAACATGCAGCTCGAAGAACTGCGCATGAACAAAAAGATGGGCGAGGACGATCCCGCACTGGTGCAGGACCTGGAAGCGCACAAGGGGCAGTTCGAAAAGAAGTACGAAGAACTGGCGGAAGAGCTGAAAACTCACTGGAGCCGCTGGGATGCGACATTGGACGGCGACAACGACGCGGAACGACGTGGAGCCCTGGACAGCATGGTCGATCTGCTGAACCGGCGTAGCTATATCAGGAATCTGGTTCGGGACGTGAATGAAGCTTTGGAAAATTGAGTAATTTGGTAATCGGGTAATTGTGTAATTGAAAACCCGACGACTCAACGATTTTCAAATTACTCAATTGCCGAATTACACAATTACTCAATGAATTCTGATCGCATCGTCGGTATCGATCTCGGAACCACCAACTCTCTGGTGGCTTTCATGCAGGGGGACAGGCCTGCCGTAATTCCTGGCGAGGACGGCGTAAACCTCGTGCCATCTGTCGTCGCACTGGACGGCAAAGATCAGACCATCATTGGCAACGCGGCGCGCAAGTATTTGATCGAGACTCCCGAGCGCGCGGTCTACTCGATCAAAAGGCTGATGGGACGCGGCATTGAAGATATTCAGCAGGAACTGAAGCTGTTTCCCTTCCAACTGGCGGACGATCTGCAAGCGGGAGAGGTCCTGCGCATCCGACTGGGAGAGAAGACTTTTACGCCGCCTGAGATCTCAGCTTTTGTTTTGCGCCAGCTCAAACGTAACGCAGAACGATTCTTCAATGCGCCGGTGACGAAAGCGGTTATCACCGTTCCGGCGTACTTCAACGATGCCCAGCGGCAGGCGACCAAGGACGCGGGACGCATTGCTGGACTTGAAGTCCTGCGCTTGGTGAATGAACCCACGGCGGCTTCCCTGGCCTATGGCCTCGACAAAAAGCAGAATGGCATTGTCGCAGTCTACGATCTGGGCGGTGGCACCTTCGACGTTTCAATTCTCAAATTGCACGACGGAATCTTCGAAGTCGTCGCCACTAACGGCGATACTCATCTGGGCGGCGACGATATCGACAATCTTCTGATCGCGATTGCGCTCGACGACATTCGCGGCGACTTGGGCATCGATGTCTCGCGGAATGGTGAAGCTGTGGCCACCATTCGCAGGGCGGTCATCGAAGCCAAGATTACACTTTCTTCCGAGATTGCAACTACGCTCGAAGTTGAATTGCCCGGTGGTAAGCACTATGCGCGAAAGATCACGCGAGAACAGTTCGAGCAGTTGATTCAGCCCATCATCGATCGCACCGTCGGCCCTTGCAAGCAGGCGCTCAAAGATGCTGGACTGAAGCCGGAGCAGATTGATGAAGTGGTTCTGGTTGGCGGTTCGACCCGAATCCCCAAAGTGCGCGTCTTGGTGGAAGACTTGTTTCATCGCAAGCCCCACACCGATCTGAATCCGGACGAAGTGGTAGCCCTGGGGGCAGCGGTGCAGGCCAATATTCTTTCCGGTGGCTCGGAAGCCACGGAGAACATGTTGTTGCTCGATGTGACGCCTCTGTCGCTCGGCATTGAAGTGGCAGGCGGCGTCACCGACAAGATCATTCTGCGTAATTCAACGATCCCTGCTTCGGCTACACAGCATTACACCACGCAGGTGGACGGACAAACGAATGTTGCCATCCACGTATTGCAGGGCGAGCGCGAATTAGCGAAGGATTGCCGGTCTCTGGCGCGCTTCGAGCTGAAAGGCATTCCGCCGATGCCGGCGGGGATCCCGCGCGTAGAGGTCAAATTCCTGATCGACGCGAATGGCATCCTGCATGTCTCCGCGCGCGAGCAACGCAGCGGCAAAGAAGCAGAGATTGAAGTCCAACCCAGTTACGGTCTGACCGATGAACAAGTCGAGAGTATGATTCTCGATTCGTTCGACTCGGCCGAAGAAGATTTCCGGCAGCGGCAGGTCATTGAGGCACGCAATGAAGCCGGTACGATCACGGCGGCTCTTGAAAAAGGAAAACGAAGTCCGGCCTGGGGGCGGCTGACCAGCGACGAAAAGAAACGCATCGCCAAACTGCAAAAAGCTTTGAACGAAGTGACGGGCAAAGACGACTATCAGGCCATTCGTGACGCCATCGACGCATTGAACCAGGGCACCATGCGCCTGGCAGAACTGATGATGGACACTGCAGTGTCTACGGCTCTCAAAGGCAAGACGATGGACGAAGCCGACATGGGTGAAGGTCCGAATGCGCCGCATCCGGTCGCCAAAGCGGAATTTAAATAAACAGTTTTTAGTTCTTTGTTGTCAGTTCCCAGTTATTGAACAATTCGAAGTTAGGAGCAGCGAATGGCGGAAAATAAAACAGAAGGCGCGGGCGCAGCGACAGTCGATGCTCCAGGCGAAAATGCAGTCCAGATCACTTTCTTGCCTGAGGGCAAGACGGTGCAGTTCGAGCACGGCAAGCTGCCTTACAAAGATCACGGCAAAGAAGAATCGCTGCTCGACGTTGCGTTGAACAATGGCATCCGGCTGGACCATGCCTGCGGCGGCAACTGTGCCTGCACCACCTGTCACATCTGGGTAAAGGAAGGCGCTGAAAATTTTTCGGAAATGGACGACGATGAAGCCGACCGGCTGGACATGGCCGCCGATTTGCAGTTAAACTCCCGACTCGGATGCCAGGCGGTGATTACCAAGCCCGGCAAAGTCGTAGTCGAGATTCCGGCGTGGAATCGGAATTACGTTTCGGAAGAACACTAAAATCAGTTTCCAGTTTCTCGTTTCTAGTTTCTGGTTTCTGGTTTTGAAACTAGAAACCGGAAACCAGAAACTGATCCAAGGAGCTATTTGCAATGCCGAAAGAACTGACCTGGGATGACGCGGACGATCTGGGAATTCTGCTCTCGGAGCAGCATCCTGAAACTGATCCGCTGGCCGTGCGCTTTACGGATTTGCATCGGCTGGTGACAGACCTGCCGGATTTCAAGGACGATCCCAAGAAATCGAATGAAGGCAAGCTGGAGGCCATCCAGATGGCGTGGCACTCCGAATTTCTGGATCGTACTCAGGCCTAAAGCTCGCCGCAGCGGCTGAAGCCGGGCTTTTTCCGGCGTTTTGCGGCACGACTGAAGTCGTGCCCTTCCCAGTCATGACCTTCCCAGTTGTGCCCTTCCCCGGCCCGATTAGTATTATTGAAGTCGTACTCTTCCGCGGCCGGATCAGCAATGAAGTCGAACCTCTCGGCGGTCCCGCGTAGTGCTGAAACCCGTATACTTCTCAGACCAAATAAAAATCGCACCTGCGATTCATTTCGTGGAATCCATTTCCTGGTAGTATTTCTGCAAGACATAAAACGCCTGCTTGTGCTCTCCGTGATTCGAAACTAATCCTTTACGATTGAAGTAGTCCTGGGTGCCGGGCAGCAGGCGGCGTGGTGAGTGGAAGTCCATCAGGACCCAGGGCGACATTCCTGCCAGCGCTGGAATCTTTTTCAGCATCGCGATCTGGTGCTGGTAAAGATTCGCCTGGCACTCCTCGGTCCACCGTTCATCTGAAGCGCCGTGCCGGCCGTAAGGAGCGCCCGCTCCGAATTCGCTGACGATCACTGGCTTGTCCCAGCCGAACTTCCATTGCATGCGGTCGGCATCTTCGGGAAGTCCTCTATACCAGCCGAGATATTCATTTAACCCGAGAACATCGAGATACTCTCCCAGCGCGTCGTTGAGCACGCGAGTGTCCGGTCCGGTTTCGTCAACGTGATTCATGGCGGATGTGATGAGGCGAGTGGAATCAAGCTGGCGAGCGCGGTCAGCGAGCTGGTGCAGGAATGTGAGACGCGCGGACTTGACCGGAGTTTCATTCGAAAGCGACCAGAAAACGACGGACGCGCGATTGTGATCACGCGCAATCATCTCGTGAAGCTGGCTGTCTGCGTTTTGCAGCGTTGCTGGATTTTCCCAATCAATGTCCCAGTAAACCGGGATCTCGGACCATACCATCAGTCCCATGCGATCGGCGAGGCGAGTCATATTCTCGCTGTGCGGGTAATGAGTCAGGCGTACAAAATTACATCCCAGCTCGTGGGCCCAGCCCAGCAGAGTCTCAGCGTCCTTTTGAGTGGACGCGCGTCCTCCACTAAGCGGAGCCTCTTCATGAAGCGAAATGCCACGCAGGAAAACGGGTTTGCCGTTGAGCAGGATTTGGGTGCCGCGAGTTTCAATGGTACGGAAACCGATTGTTTCATGTATTTTGTCCGATCCACTCGACAAGACAACGTCGTAGAGCTTGGGATGATCGGGCGACCATAAGTCCAGCTTGGCTGGAAAGCGGAACTCGGCGCGCCCAGTGGCATCGGTAGTGACCGTTTGTCTGATCGCCGCTTCCGATATTTCCACCGTGACTTGCTGCGCTGCTGCAGAACCAAGTTGCACCCAGCCCGAGATCTCATTGCTCGAACCCTTGGCGAGTTGCACGAAATAATCCTGAATAAAGCTTTCCGGAACTTCTACCAGGTTCACATCTCGAGTGAGACCACCGTAATTCCACCAGTCGGTGCTCACCGATGGGACAGCATCACGCCTCCGGGCATTGTTGACCTCGGCTACCACGAAATTATCGCCTTCGTGAATCTTGTCGGTGACTTCGAAGTTAAAGGGCGTGAAACCGCCTTCGTGTTCGCCCAACGCTTCCCCATTGAGATAGACACGAGTGTAGTAATTAGCGGCGCCGAAATGGATGAACACACGGGTGTGCTCACGTTTGCGGTAGGAAAACGACTTCTTATACCAGACCGGACCTTCGTAGAAGAAGAGCTCCTTCTTTTGCAAGTTCCAGTCGCCGGGAACATTCAGAACATCCGATTTGTCGAAGTCGTACTCGAGCAGCTCATGCTTATCTTTGACTTTGGCATTCAGGTAGAAACGGGCGTTGAGGCCGGTTTCGTAGGGATCGATGATGGCCTGCCACGAACCATCCAGGCTGATGGTAGTGCGGTTAGAAATATTGTTGATCAGCAGCGAAGGATTCGCCACGGCATAGGCCAACGATGTAAACGTTAACAAAAGAAGAATCAGGCGTCTCATGGAGGCCTCGTGAGTCGGGCAATCTTAGTGATGGGCACGCGACGGTGTCAAACTGCGGCGATTAGGCCCTCTTGGCTAGCGAACACCCGAGGGCGAAGTATCTTCCACGTTGGCCTCGCGCAGAAATTTGGCGGCTTCTTCCGGCGGCGTGGGATTGATGTAAAAACCCGTTCCCCATTCAAAGCCGGCGGTTTTGGTCAGCTTGGGCATGAATTCGATGTGCCAGTGATAGTGATCATTGTTCGGGTCCTGCACCGGCGAAGTGTGGAAGACCAGATTGTAAGGCGGGTTATCCAGCACGCGCTCTGCCTTGGTGAGCAAGGTCTTCAGCGCTTTTGCCAGGTTTTCAAACATATGAGTCGAAGAATTCTCGAAGGCCGACTCATGCTGTTTGGGCAGGATCCAGGTCTCGAAAGGAAACCGCGGCGCGTAGGGCGCAAGTGTAATGAAGTCGGGATTTTCTGCGACCACGCGTGTACCAGTCTCGGTTTCCTGACGAATCACGTCACAGAAAACGCAGCGCTCTTTGTACATGTAGTACTGCTTGGCGCCTTCGATTTCTTCACTCACATAAATCGGAAGAATGGGCAACGCGATCAGCTGCGAGTGCGCATGTTCAAGAGAAGCGCCGGCCGCCTCTCCATGATTCTTGAAGATCAGGATGTACTTGAAGCGACGGTCTTTCTTGAGGTCGAGAATGCGGTCACGGAAAGTCCAGAGCACATCTTCGATGCGCTTGGGCGGAAGATTCGCCAGGCTGGCATTGTGGTCCGGAGTCTCAATGATGACCTCATGAGCGCCGATTCCATTCATGCGGTCGAACATGCCTTCCGCCTGTCGATTGAGATTGCCTTCAATGCCTAACGCGGGAAACTTGTTGGGAACAACGCGAACCGTCCAGCCTGGCGAATCGCGCTGCGGTGGAGCCCCGCCATTGGGGTTGGGACGGTAAGCCTGAATTTCCGGCGGAGTTTTGGATTCGTTGCCATAACAGAACGGGCAAAAGCCACCCTTGATTTTGACGGCTTCTCGGGCGAAATCCGTCGGGCGCTTGGCACGGTCGGTAGAAATGATGACCCATCGTCCCACGATCGGGTCTTTTCTAAGATCTGGCAATTTTGGGAATCCTTTCCTTGGGGCACCTAAAACTGGACGCCTGGTGCGAACTTTTTATTTTACGCCTAACGAGCCATGGAACGTCGCTTTGGGTAATGCAGAGGTGTGCAAAACCTTGAACCACCAAGGACACGGAGGTGCACGAAGGAATGCTAAATCGCAGCCTGTTTTCGATTATGCCGAGATGTTCCGGAACAGTTCGAAATGCGGTCGGCGTGATGGTGCATCGTAATACACACTGATAACATCGAGGCGCCACTGGCAGGAGGGCGGAAGATGACGCAGATATTCGCGGGCCACCGCCAGAAGTTCGTCGCTTTTGTCGCGATCCACTGCTGCTTCGGCGGGCATCACGTCATGCGTTGTGCGGGTTTTGACTTCAACGAAACATAAGATGTCCTCATTCCAGCCGATCAGGTCAATTTCGCCGCGGCGATTGGGCGAGCGAAAATTACGAGCAACGATGATGTATCCGTTTCTCCGCAGATAGAAGTAGGCATCTTCTTCCCCTCGCCTGCCTGTCCGGAGATGCTCAGCGAGATTGTCGGGAGGCAGGAATCGACCCGAGATCCAATCGAGGATGCGAATCGCAGCGTGAATAATGCGACCGGAAAGCATGGATTCCCGTAGCGCCGGCATCCCGCCGGCCCGGCGGGCGGGATGCCCGCCGAACAGCCAAGGAGTGCGCCTCTGCCTAATTTGCGGATTCTAGATTGCGGTGATGGAGCGATGCTGTGACGGATGTCACAAGGTGTGGTTCAGGGGGCTTTAAAAGGCAAAATCTTAACCGCAAAGGACGCTAAGAAATCCTCAAAGAACGCGAAGAACGGCTGCGACAATGATGTTTGTGGCGATCCGTCAATGGTCTTCGCGGGCCCGCAGCCAATCGAGAAACATCTGCTCAATCGGCTTGTCGTAGGTCATCAGGACATGGCGGACGGTGTGGCCGCTGACGAAATGGCAAACTTCTTCCGCGAGGTTTTTGGCATGATCGCCCGCACGTTCGAGCGATTGGGTCATGAAGATGACCTGCAGACTAGCGTTGCGCTGCACATTCTCGGGATTCTCGATATGCCGCAGGAAGATGAGATTCCGCAAGCGGTCGATCTCTGCGTCGGCGCGCAACACGTCAACCGCCCGTTTCACATCCCGAGTCGAAAATGCCGTTCCCGCATCGGAAAGCATTTTCTCGAGCACCGTAGCCATGTGGGTAAGGTCGCGAATATCCTGCGGATCGAGGCGGGCGCAAACGGATTGCGCGCTACCGGAAAAGCTGAGGAGAAGGTCGCCAATGCGTTCCAGGCTGATCATGAACTTCATGCATGCCAAGAGTTCACGTGCTTCCAGCTCAGTGACCTGTGTGATGATCTGGGTGACGCCGGCATCGATTTCCATGTCCAGGCTGTCGAGCACTTTTTCCCGTTCGCGAAGTGTTCCTAACAGCGGACATGATGCGGTCGCAACCCCTTCGGCCGCAGTAGCAGCCGCTTCCTGCGCAACTCTGCAAGCCTCGATCGTGCGCTTCACCAGGTCAGCGTAGGGGGAATCCGGTTCCGGGCTTCTCAAAATGGCGGTGCTCATGGGCGAACCTCTCCCGGTTGCGGGCTCAATCGACCGCACCGAGCGCACTCTGGTTCTGGTCTTGCTGCTGTGAATGGTCAATAGCGCAGCATAGTTGGATTTTGCAAGGGTTGGGTTAACAGGAGGTAAATTTTGATCTGAAATCAACCACAGAGGACACGGGAAATGCTCCAGGTCTCGGGGTTGAACCTCCGTGTCCTCTGTGTCCTCCGTGGTTCAGCGGGTTCGGATCACTCTAAGCCAGTGGGAGTGTGAAGAGGAATGTCGATCCGTGGTTCAGCTCACTTTGGGCGCGGATCGAGCCGCCATGCGCCAGCACAATGTGTTTAGCGATCGCCAGTCCCAGTCCGGTTCCTCCGGATTCACGGGAACGCGCCTTGTCCACGCGATAAAAGCGCTCGAATAACCGTGGCAAGTGTTCGGAGGGAACGCCCGGACCAAAATCCTGCACATAAAATTCCACGCCCCCTGGCAGAGGTCGCGCCCCCAGAACAACCTTACCTCCCGATGCTCCGTATTTCAACGCATTGTCCACCAGATTGGAAAAGACCTGGTGAATAGCCTCGGGATCGGCTCCAACCTGGGCCGTAGCATTTTCTTCCACCTTTAACTCGACATTCTGCGCTCGGGCGATCTCGCGAAAGCTCTGCACTGCTTCCTGGAGAAGATCAGCTGGCACGGTGGGCTGGATGTCGAAACGCTGCTCTCCCGATTCCACTCTGGCAAGAGTGAGCAGGTCTTCTGTGAGTCGCGACATGCGCAAAGCGCTTTTGCGAATGATCTCGAGAAACTCGCGCGAGTGGTTGTTTTCAGGTGCGCTGTCGAGCAGAGTTTCGGTGTAGCCCTGAATGGAAGTCAGCGGAGTCCGCAACTCATGCGAGACATTTGCAATAAAGTCGCGACGGGTCTTTTCGATCCGTTCAGTTTCGGTCAGATCGCGGAGGACGGCAACGGCGCCGCCCCCCGGCATAGGCGCAGCAGTTACATCGAAGGCGCGGCCGGGAACGATCGAACCCGCCCGCGCGGTAAATACCTTTCGTGCTTCACTCGCTCCACGCACAGCCATCAGGAAATCAGGATCGCGGACGGTCTCGACCAGCAACGCATTCTTCCGGGTATGTTGCGGTACCAGCTTATCCATGGTCTGGTTCGCCCACTGCACGCGATCATCCGCGCTGACTGCGATGACGGCGTCCTGCATGCTGTTCAGAAGAGTCTCAAGCTGACGCTGGCTGGTTTGCAATGCAGCGAAACTATCTTCCAGATGGCGGGCGGTCTTGTCGAGCGAGGTAGCGACTTGCCCGATCTCATCTCCCGAAGGTTCCTCAATGCGCGCGGTCAGGTCACCGCCAGCAATGCGGTCGGCAAATTGCACGATGCGATGCAGACGGCGAGCAATCGATCGACTTGCAATGCTCGATATGACAAGGGCCACCAGGAATGCCAGCAGCGACCCGAAAAACAAATGGCGCCGAATTCGAGCTAGCGCAGCATCGACATCGTAAAGGGGATAGGCCAGACGAACCGCGCCGCCAGTCACGGGCGTAGCGACATAGAGAAATGGGATACCCACTGTGTGACTTCGGCGGGTATCAGTACCGATGCCACCTTTCAGAGCCGCAACAAACTCGGAGCGCTGGGCATGGTTTTCCATCGCGGCGGGCTCGGCTTCGGAGTCGGCCAGCACTTTGCCCTGAGCGTCGATAACGGTGGCGCGAGCGCCGGCGGCACGACTTACATCAGCAACCAGGCTCCGCAAACTAGAAATCTGCTCGGAATCAGGCGCACCAGCAGGCCCGGAGAGCCCGTGAACGCCATTCACCTGCAGGGCGAACATCTGTGTTTTTTGCCTGAGGTTAAGATCAATCTGCTGCAGCAGAGAATCTTTCCAGGCGTGGTGAATCGCGAAGTCGAAGGTCACGGTGGCGGCGGCAATCACCAGAACAAATGCCGCCAGCAGTTTGAAAAATATCCGCTTCCTCACTTCGGGGCCTCGAAGCGATAGCCGGCCCCCCGAACCGTCTTGAGATATCGCGGATTCTCGGGATCGGGCTCGATTTTTTCGCGAATGCGGCGCACGTAGACATCCACGGAACGCGGAGTGACGTAGGCGGTATCGCGCCATACCGAATCGAGCAACTGGTCGCGGGTAAAAACACGGCCGATGTGCCGTGCGAAATAATCGAGCAGGCGGAACTCGGTCGCGGTTGTAGTCACCAGATTGCCATCGACGGTAAGCGTCATAGCGCTGGGATCGATTTCGATCCCGCCGATCTTGACCGGACCTGGCGAGAGCGGCCGCTCAAAGCGGCGCAACACGGCCTTGACCCGCGCCACCAGTTCACGCGGGCTGAATGGTTTGGGGATGTAATCGTCCGCGCCCAGCTCGAGTCCAAGAATGCGGTCCGCTTCACCGCTCTTTGCCGTCAGGAAAATTACCGGAGTGGCGGCCAGCGCCGGTATTTGACGAATCTGACGGCAGAGTTCGAGGCCATCTTTTCCGGGAACCATGATGTCGAGAATAAAGAGCGTTGGCCGCTGACGTTCCGATTCAGAAATAACTGTGTTCCCCGTGGAGAATACTTTCACCGCGAATCCGTCAGCTTCCAGATGGTGACGCACCAGGCGGGAAATGTCCGGATCGTCCTCGACCACAAATATGCTGGGTTTCATGGGACGTATTGTAGCGGGAGGGCCTGTGGGAACCTAGCCTTGCGATTTTCTGAAGGCTGAGCCGATCTCAATGATGAGGTTTCCCGTCCGCTCTTGCCAGCAGGTCATTCTCGGCGGAACAACAGTGGTTGCGCTGTATTCAGTGACTACAGCGGGGCCGGAGTGTTTCTTGCCGGGTGGGAGTGTGTCGCGTGAAACGATGGTGGCAGTTTGTTTTTTTCCGGAGAAGAAGACTGGGGCGCGGTTGAGAAATTCATCGCCAAGCTTTGCCCCGCCTGGACGGGCGAGGGCGCCCATCCCCACGTGGCCTGTGGCGGGTCCGTGATTCTGGTTCGCTTGCGGCGACTTAATCGTTGAACGTAGGCGCAGCGTTACCAGTTCCACTTCGCGATTGGAATAGTCGTAGCCGTAGCGGCGCTTGTGCTCCCGCCGGAAATCGCGGACCAGATGGCTTGTGTAGGGAATATTCAGTTCGTATCCCTGGCCCTGGTAGCGGGCGTCCACGGTATGCTGGTGACTGATCGCGCCTTTCCATTTCTCGACACGAAAGTCTTTTTCCGCACGGCGACTTAGAGCTGCAAACTCGCGTTGCAGGCGCTGCACGGGAAGTCTCCCCGCCACACGCAAGAGAACAGTGCGAGAAAAGTCCTTGACTACGTCACTGACCAGTATTCCGAAAGCGGAGAGTGCGCCGGGCATGGCGGGAACCAGCACGCGCGGAATGCTAAGCGCCTCGGCTAGTTCGCTGGCGTGGAGAGCACCCGCGCCACCGAAGGCGACCAGCGTGAATTCTCGCGGATCGTATCCGCGTTCGATGGAAACCGCGCGGATGGCTTTCTCCATGGTGGCATTGACCACGCGAATAATTCCTGCCGCAAATTGCTCCGGGGATAGCTTCGAATGATTGCTCTTCAACCACTCGGCGACAAGATAGCGAGTGCGATCGAGATCAAGGGTGAAATCTCCACCGAGAAATCGGTGCGGCTGCAAACGGCCAAGAAGCAGATTCGCATCCGTGACAGTCGGCTGAGTGCCGCGACCATAGCAGATCGGACCGGGGTCGGCTCCGGCAGATTCAGGACCCACGCGCAGCGCTCCACCGGCGTCGAAGCGTGCGATGGAACCGCCCCCAGCGCCGACGGTGTGTATGTCAAGCATCGGCACGCCAATGGGGAAACCGGCAATTTCGGCCTGGCTACTGGCACGGACTTCTCCGTCAACCAGTGCGACGTCGGTGGATGTGCCGCCCATATCGAAGGTGATGATTCGTTTGAAGCCGCTACGGCGCGCCATGGCAACGGCTCCTACCACTCCTCCTGCCGGTCCGGAAAGAACGGTGCGTACCGGTTCGCGGGCGGCCGAAGCAAGAGCGGTGATTCCTCCGCTGGATTGCATGACGAAGATGCGGGGCTTGGCGCAGCGATCGTTACTTTGGCGAGCGTCATTTTGGCGAACCAGATTCTCAAGATACTTCTGCATCACCGGTTGCAGGTAGGCGTTCACCACGACCGTGCTGGTGCGCTCGTATTCGCGGAACTCAGGAAGAATCTGGTGAGAGATTGAGACCGGTACGCCGATGTCTTTCAGGGCAGCGGCGACAGCATCCTCAGGTTTCGGATTGGCGAAAGAAAACAGCAACGAGATTGCAATCGCTTCGGGGTTTTTCTTCTGAACATTTCCAGCGAGAGTGTCTAAGTCCCTCGGAGATGCCGCATGCAGGATCTCTCCGTCGCTGGCGGTGCGTTCGTTTATGCCAAAACGCAAATTGGCGGGGACCAGCGGCTCCACACGATCGAAAAAGAAATCATAAAGTTTGGGACGAGCCTGGCGGCCAATCTCGATGGCGTCTTCAAAACCGGCGGTGGTGACCAGGGCTACGCGCGCGCCTTTGCGCTGCAACAGAGTATTTGTGCCAACCGTGGTGCCGTGCAGAAGGACGGTCCCGGAGTGCGGGCCGATTGTTTTCAGGGCTTCGAGGATTGCCTGTGAGGGATCGGACGGCGTTGAAAAACCCTTGAGCATGCGTACCTGGCCGCGTTCCACCCAGACGCAGTCGGTAAAGGTGCCTCCGGTGTCGATGGCGATGTGGAGAGTTTGAGGTGGGGGGTGGGACATTGAGTCACAATGAAAACGTCGCGATCCCGAACAAGCAGAAAGCAAAGTTAAATGAACGGGTTATTCTATCTTTTTTCCGAGCCGATCCGTTATCTGCGATTGAACGATCTGAACTGCCTTGCCTTAACATCCGAAGCGTCAACAAGGCCGAATCGCGGATCACGGCTGTCGAATGAGTAGTCTCGATTGTCACCTGCGACAAAGAGTTTTCCGTCTGGAACGACGGTCGGTCCGAATGTGTCGAGTGTCTTTAGACCAAGAGGCGGTTTGGCAATGTGCTCCACGTATTCTTCCTCCAGCAGTTTGCCATTCACGCAAACTTTAAGGTCATGTCCCTCGACGACATCTCCAGGAATACCAATGACGCGTTTTACCACCAATATCTGCTCGTGAACAAAGATGACTAGATCGCCGTGTGTCGGTTGGAAGGGCTCCAGGTCGGCGGCGATCTTTTCGCCCTGCCTGATGGTTGGCTCCATTGAACTGTTGGGAACAGTAAATACCTTGTTGGTGGCTTGACAGGACAGTGAGCAAACTAGAAGCACGACAAGAAATAGTCTGGCCAAATCGGAGTTCATGGCACCGCACAATACCATTGACTGTAAGCTATTCGCAATCGTGCGGTCTGCGCACGAGGTGTTACGGAAGTCGAGAGAAAGAGCCCAGCCCGGCAGGATGAACGGGCCGTGCAGTACGCATCTGCATTCTGAGGGACTAAAGTCTCGCGCGCACGGTCACAACTTCCGTGTGATGCATATGCGCTCGGTAAGCTCAGGATTAACCACCGCCAGTTGAGGCGCGAGTCGCTATTATTTTGATAGGCTCATGCAATGGCGAAAGAAGCAGCCAGCGAGACGCTATCGATCGAGGGGCGGGAAGTCCAGATAACGCATCCAGACAAGCTGCATTTTTCGTCGCAGGCGCGCATCTCGAAACTCGATCTCGTGCGCTACTACCTGTCGGTCGCGCCGGGCGCGCTGGCCGGGATCCGAGATCGTCCGATTGTTCTCAAGCGGTTCGTTAACGGCGCCGAAGCCGAGGCCTTTTATCAAAAGCGTGCACCAACCCAGCGACCGTCGTGGTTGAGAACCGTTACGTTGTCGTTCCCTTCGGGCCGAACCGCGGAGGAAATCGTCGTCGATGATGCGCCTGGCCTCGCTTGGATCGTCAATCTTGGTTGTATCGAATTGCACCCGCATCCAGTGCGCTCCAGCGATCTTGACCACCCCGATGAACTGCGGATCGATCTCGACCCGATCCCGGGTGTGAGTTGGGATGATGTACGCCGTGTCGCTCTTGAAGTAGAGGCGCTGCTCAAAGACGTAGGCCTTCGCGGTTGGCCCAAAACCAGCGGTTCACGCGGTATGCATATCAACGTACGCATCGAACCTCGCTGGACGTTTACGGAAGTACGACGCGCTGCCATTGCTTTGTCTCGCGCCGTTGAGCGGCGTGCGCCCGCGCTGGCCAGTTCGAAATGGTGGAAAGAAGAGCGGCACGGCGTGTTCCTGGACTATAACCAGAATGCAAAGGACCGCACCACATGCTCGGCGTATTCGGTCCGCCCGCTTCCCGACGCCCGTGTTTCAACGCCGTTGCACTGGCACGAGGTCCCGGACTGCAATCCCGCTGACTTTACGATTTTCACGGTACCGGAGCGCTTTGCGAAGATCGGCGATCCACATGCGGGTATGGACGCAGAGCCTGGATCGCTGGAAGGACTACTGGACCTCGCGAAAAAGGACGAAGCCGCTGGCTTAGGCGACGCGCCCTGGCCACCGCACTTTCGCAAGATGGAAGGTGAAGCACCGCGCGTGATGCCTTCTCGCGCCAGATCAGCGGCGAAGAAAACGCCGCGAGTGAAGATGCCGCTTATTGTGGTTGCGAATTCTACCGACAAAACTGCCGCCCTTGCAGGACTGGAGAGATGGAAGAGTAAGCACTCCGAGATATCATCTCTTCTCGCTGCGGACGATGTGCTGGTCGACTCCATGCGAGGCCGGTCTTCCACATGGACCCGCATCCGGGTCAATCTGCGTCATGTACCCGAAGGGCAACGGCCGCCACAGGAGACTCCTGATCCCGACGACGATCCCACCCGTGAGTGGCGGCAAGGGCGCAGGAAAAAGGTAGAAAAAGAAAAAGAATAAAAGAAGCGCTCTGGCGCAGGATCAACGGCCTTGAGGAAAAATCTCTCCCAATTCCTGCGGCGGAACCACTTCGAGCTGGGCGTAAGTGCAATCGCTCGGCTTCTTATCGGTTCGCCATCGGCGGAACTGCGACATATGGCGGAATCGGTCTCCCTGCATGTGCTCGTACGCAACTTCCACAACCAGTTCGGGTCGCAGCGGTTCCCATGACAAGTCCTTGCCTTGACTCCAACGGCTTTGGCCGCCCGGCATACGCTTGACGCCGTCATCAGTGGCCGCTTCGGCCTCCGTCCAGGCTCTCCACGGATTATTTGCAAGCGCATCTTTGCGATACGGTTCGAGAAATTCCGCCAACTCCTTGCGCTTGGCAGCGCTGAAGCTCGCACACACTCCGACGTGCTGCAAAGCGCCGGAGTCGTCAAAGAGGCCCAGCAGCAGTGAGCCGATCAGGGTACGGTCACCTTTTTTGTACCAGCGAAATCCCGCAACCACACAGTCGCAGTCGCGCTCATGCTTGACTTTGAGCATCACGCGCTTGTTTGGCTCATAGGTTCCCGCGACAGGTTTCGCCATCACGCCGTCAAGCCCGGCGCCCTCAAAGCGGCGAAACCAGTCAGAAGCAACGCTGCGGTCGGTGGTTGCCGGGGTCAGATGAATAGGTGGCGGAGCCGATGCGATCACCGATTCCAGCTCGCGGCGGCGAATTTCAAATGGCTCACCCTGAAGATCCCGATCATCCCGGCAAAGCAGGTCGAAGAACACGACTGAAGATGGAGTTTGCTGCGACAGAAGTTTGACCCGCGAAGCCGCAGGATGGAGACGCAACTGAAGTGCATCGAAGTCGAGCCCATTGTCCTTGACGATGACAATTTCTCCGTCGAGCACGCAGCGTGCAGGTAATGCCGAGCGTAACGGATCCAGCAGCTCGGGGAAGTAACGATTCAGCGGTTTTTCGTCGCGGCTCTGGATCAGTATTTCATCGCCATCGCGAAAGACGAGCGCGCGAAACCCGTCCCACTTCGGTTCGAAAATCCAATCTCCCTCGGCTGGCAGTTCGCCAACTCGCTTGGCCAGCATCGGCAACAGCGGCGGGTTCACAGGAAGCTGCACACCTTATGGTATACCGCGCTTTGATTTCAGGGTGGAGCAGCGCTGTAGCGCTGCATTCAAACTGTACTGCGGTGCGGCTTCAGCCGCTGACGTACGTTGTGGGAACCCCGCCCTGTCGTTCCAAAGTACGGAACGACGAGGACGGGGCACCCGTCCTTAATTCTTGTTGGGGAAAGCCAGCGTCAGAAGAGTCTTCTGCTCTACTTCGTGAGCCTTGGCTGATCCCGTGGCCGGGCTCGCACTGGCGGAACGTTTCACCGACAAGACTGCGCGGTCTCCCGCGATGCGGCGCAGGCGAGGCAGTACATAGAACAGCGCACCCATGTTCGCTGGTTCTTCCTGCACCCAGACGACTTCGCGTGCCGACGGAAATTGTCCGATCGCGGCCTCCAGTTCCTTCTCCGGAAATGGATACAACTGCTCGACCGCGACGATCGCCGTGCTTTGGTCATTTTTCTTCTTACGCTCGGCGCGCAGTTCGTGAACGATCTTTCCGGTGCACATCAGGATGCGGGTGGCGTCGCTGACTTCATTGTCCGGCAATACAGTCAGAAAACGCTGGTGGGTGAAGTCTTCAATTGGAGACGAAGCGTCGGGATGGCGCAACATGCTCTTCGGAGTGAACACTACAAGAGGTTTGCGCCAGTGGCGCAGGGCTTGCCGGCGCAGCAGATGGAAATACTGCACCGCATTCGAAGGTTGGCAGATCTGGAAATTGTCACGGGCGGCGAGTTGCAGGAAGCGCTCGGGCCGGGCGCTGGAGTGCTCCGGGCCCTGACCTTCATGACCATGCGGCAGAAGCAGAACGACGCCTGAGAGCAGTCCCCATTTGTCTTCGCCGGCGCTGACGAATTGGTCGATGACCGCTTGCGCGACGTTGGCAAAGTCGCCGAACTGGGCTTCCCACATCACCAGCGTCTCGGGATAGTCACGGCTATAGCCGTATTCGAAGCCCAATACGCCGGCTTCGGACAGCGTCGAATTGTATATCTCGCACCGGGCTTGGCCTTCGGAGATGTGTTCGAGTGGAACGTACTCTTGCTCATTTTCGATATCGAGCAACACGGAGTGCCGCTGGTTAAAAGTGCCGCGTCGCGTGTCCTGCCCGCTCATGCGAACAGGAACTCCGGCTTTTACCAACCCGCCAAGCGCCAGGGCTTCAGCCATGCCGTAATCGACAAGGCGCTTGCCGGTGCCCATCTCGGCTCGCTGCTCCAGCAACTTCTTGACCTTGGGATGGATGTGGAAGTCCGCCGGATACGTCGTAAGTTTTGCGGTAATTTCGGAAAGCTCTTCGGCGGAGAGTCCGGTGTTCACCTCATACTCAGGCTTATAGCGGCCGCCTATGTAGTTGTTCCAGTAGTTCGGCAATTCACGCAGCAGTGGTTTCTTGCGAATGCTTTTCGCTTTCTTCTGCGCGGCTTCGAACTCTTCTTTGATTTTCTCTACTTTTTGTTGAATGTCAGCCGCGCCGATGTCCTCGGCGTAAATTTCCCACAGCGGTGGATGATCCTTGATCACTTTGTAGAGCAGCGGCTGAGTTACTGTAGGGTCGTCGACTTCGCTGTGACCGTGGCGACGATAGCCAATCAGATCGATGACCACGTCCCCCTTCCAGGTGTATCGATAGTCGGCTGCCAGCCGGCCTACGCGCACGACGGCGTCCACGTCTTCCGCATTCACGTGAAAAATTGGAATGGACTGACGACGCGCCAGCTGTGCCGAGAACCGCGACGAATGCTCCTCCCTGTACAGAGTCGTGAAGCCGAGCAGATTGTTAGCAATGATGTGCACCGTACCGCCGACCGTGTAACCCTTCAGATCGGATAGGTTCAGAGTTTCGGCAACCACGCCCTGACCGGCGAAGGCTGCATCGCCGTGGACCAGCAATGGAACGAATTTGTGATCTCCATCCTGTCCGGCGCGGTCTTGCTTGGCTCGTGTGCGACCTACAGTAACGGGATCCACCGCTTCCAGGTGGCTGGGATTTGAGACCAGGTGAATGTGGATCTTCGTCCCGGAGCGGGTCACGTATTCACCGGTCGCTCCCATGTGATATTTGACGTCCCCGCTGCCCAGAACGCTGCGCGGATCTACATCCTCAAAGCCGGCAAAAATTTCTTCCGGCGGACGCCTGGCTACCTGGACGATGATGTTCAACCGGCCGCGGTGGCTCATGCCCATTACAAGCTCCACGGCACCCTGCTGCCCGGCCGCATCCAGAATCTCGTCCACAAGCGGAATGATTGCCGTCACGCCTTCGAGGGAGAAGCGCTTGCTGCCGAGATAGCGTTGCTGCAATACCTGCTCGAAGAGATCAGAGCGGATGAGTTGGTCGAGTACGCGTTCCTGATCGACTTCGGGTTGGGGACCTTCAAGGCGCTCTTGTATCCAGCGCCTCCGTTCGGGGTCGGTAATGTGCATGAATTCCGCGCCGACCGTTCCGCAATAGATGCGGCGGGCTTCGTCGGCCAGTTCGCCGTCGATGCGCAGGCTCGGATGCTCCACGAGCGTCAGAAATCCCAGGGGATCGAGATCAGCCTCCAGATATCCCCATTGACGGAAGGGGTCGAATACGCGCTCACGTTCACCGTTGGGAGCTTCCATGACAGCAGTTGCGGCAGATTGATTTGCAGGTTTGGATCGGGTCGCCATATGTCTACTACTAGAATAACGGATGCAGCCGGATACGTGCTGGATTCGTGCCTCAATAGGGCTCAGGTGGGTACTTCGCGGCCCTAAGCGGCTGGCACCGCGGTTGTTGCCGTCTTCGCTGCCTTAGGCAACGCCTTCATTAACAGGCCGTTAAGCAGGATGGTGATTACGGAAGACGCCAGCGTCGCGTGGTAAATATCCTCGGTAACCAAGTGGGCATCTCGAGCCACCCGCACCAATACGTAGGAAAATTCGCCGATCTGAGTGAGTCCCAGTCCCACCAGCAGGGCAGTTCGCGGAGGATATCGAAACAGCCAGACAACCGCAGTCCAGATCACGAACTTGCCGAGCATGGTTAAAACCACAATCGTTCCCCAAAGTGATGGCTGGGAGATCAGGATGCGCGGATCGACCAGAGCGCCAATGGTGACAAAAAACAGGGCTACAAATGCATCGCGCAGGGGCGACAGCTTATCCAGCATTTTGTGAGTTGTACCGGATTCGCTGACGATCAGCCCGGCCAGAAATGCTCCCAAAGCCAATGACAGACCGACCGCTTGCGTAACCGCCGCCGTGGCGAATCCCAGGGCGAGTACGACCAGAAGATAGAGCTCTTCGTTGCCGCCCCGGCCAACGCGCTTCATCAGCGGCGGCACCAACTTCGCCGCCACGAACATGATTGGCGTCAAAATCAGAAGGGCCTTGCCCAGGGCAATTCCCAGAGACAGGAAATGGCTTCCCGAAAGATTGGTCAGGGACGGAAGAAGGACGGTCAACACCACGACAGCCAAGTCCTCCACCAGCGTGATGCCGATCATGACGTGGCCGTGCGGCGCCCTTAACTCGCCGCGATCCGCCAGCAGGCGGGAAAGAACCATTGTGCTGGCCACAGCAACGATTGCGCCCACCGCCATTCCCTGGATCGGGTTCCAGCCCAGCAGCCGCCCCGCGCCGAGGCCCATCCCGACGGAAAGCAGGATTCCCAGCGGTCCACCGAAAATCGCCACCCACTTTACCTGTAGAAGCTCACGGAATGAGAATTCCAGGCCGATGGAGTACATCAGCAGGATGACGCCGATCTCGGCCAGGCTTTCGAATTCGTGGACCTTTGAAAGCGTAGGCCCGGGAGTGAATGGTCCAATCAGAAATCCGCCAAGAACGTAGCCCAGGATTAAGGGCTGGCGCAGGACTTTGGCCACACTGCCGCCTACGACAGCTGCACCAAAGACATAGGCGAGATCCCGAAAGAAGGTAGTTTCCATTGCCTGCCCCTGAACTGATGGACTTACAGTCTAAATGCGATCAACGCCCTGCGCCCGTTCGGCCTCCAGGAACCCATCAATGCAGGATATTCAGGCGCTCGCACTAAAATCCCGAAACTGCCCATTCCCGTCCTGGTCTTCCGATCCCAAGCTTTACCTAATAATTGGTTCCATCCAACCGATGCATGGCCGATTGCCGACCGATGTAGCCAGTAGCCCAAGTACCAGACCCATATGGGAAGCAAGCGACAGGCCGCGAGCGATGGTGCCCAGATGCAGTTGCTGCTGGTTGGACAGCGGCAAAGGGCTGAAGACACTGTTCGCAAGCTATGGCGCGCCGTCGAGCAATCAGCGGACCTGGTCATGATTACCGACCGCGAAGGACTTATCGAGTACGTGAACCCGGCTTTCGAGTTCCTGACCGGCTACTCTCCCGGAGAACTGACCGGACAGACCCCCCGAATCTTAAAATCCAGCCAACAGGCCTCCGAGCTTTACACCGAGTTGTGGCAGACCATTCTCGCAGGCAATGTCTTCCGCTGCACCATGGCGAACCGCAAAAAGAACGGAGACGTTTTCGTCGCCGAGAAAACCATTACGCCGCTGCGTGACGGAGATGGAAAGATTACGCACTTCATCTCGAATGACCGTGACATCACCGACCGACGCCGCATGGAAAATCAGCTGCAGCAGGCCCAAAAGATGGACGCCATCGGAAGGCTGGCGGGAGGCGTGGCCCACGATTTCAATAATCTTCTGATGGTCATCAGTTCCTATGCCGAGCTCATGCTGGACTCTCTTACACCGCAACATCCATTGCGCCACAATATCGACGAAATACAGAAGGCATCGCGGCGCGCCGCCGATCTTACCCGGCAACTGCTGGCCTTCGGCCGCAAGCAGATGCAGACCCTGCAAGTCCTCAACCTCAATCTCTTAATTGAAGACTTCAACAAGATGCTTCCGCGTCTGATCGGTGAAGATGTCGAACTCATATTTGTTCCCGGGGAAAAGTTAGGCAGAGTGAAAGCCGATCCGGTGCAGATCGAGCAGATCCTGATGAACCTGGTCGCCAATGCACGCGATGCGATGCCCAAGGGCGGCAAACTTGTCATCGAGACTGCGAGCATAAGGCTGGACGAGGCCTACGTGCAGGAGCACGCCATCGTTCCTCCGGGAGACTATGTTCTGCTCACGGTTGGCGACTCAGGGTTAGGCATCGAACCGGAGCATATGCCGCATATCTTTGAGCCCTTTTACACCACGAAAGAGGAGGGCAAGGGGACCGGCCTGGGTTTGGCCACAGTATACGGCATCGTCAAACAGAACAGCGGGTTCATCTGGGTCTACAGCGAGCCCGGGATGGGGACGACGTTCAAGATTTACTTCCCTCGAGTTCGCCAGACCAAACTGGCCCCGCAACCAGCGACGGTTACAGAAGGCTGTCCACGAGGTTGCGAGACGCTGCTGCTGGCGGAAGACGAAGCAGCGGTCCGCCAATCCACGCGAGAATTTCTTAGCATGAACGGTTACGTCGTCCTCGAAGCTAAGAATGGGACGGAAGCGCTTGCCCTCGCAAAGAGTTACGAAGGCACCATCGATTTACTGATCGCAGATGTAGTCATGCCTCAAATGGGCGGAGCGAAACTGGCTGCGGAACTGGCCACCGAGCGGCCCACGATGAGGGTCCTGTTCGTCTCCGGCTACGCCGAAACCACCTTCCAGCGTCACGGAACTATCGACGTAACCGCCCGATTCCTGCAAAAACCGTTTTCACTGAAAGCTCTCGCGCGCAAAATCCGCGAAGTTCTCGATGAAGGCAAGTCCGCCTTGGCCGCCGCTGCATCCGTTTAGCCCTTGCGTCCTTTGCTGAATGCTCAGCAAAAACTACTCTTTGTCATTCCGAAGCCGGATTTATCGGCGAGGAATCTGCTTGAAGCCGGCAGCAAAACACAGATTCCTCGCGCAATAAACCCGCGCTCGGAATGACAAGCCCTTGAAGATTCAGCGCGCATCACCCCTCTCGTATAATGCTTCTCGTAACCGAATGAACTCTCCAAACGTTCCAGCGTTTAGCATCCAAAGGAAGCTACAGCCGTGACGGCTGCTTCCCTGCTGTGGCACGCTCTGCTGGGAATCGCGCTACTGGGCACCTTCAGCTCCACAATCTTTCTTTTCATGGTTCTGATCGCGGCGATGCGGTGGCGGCGCGGTGCACGCGCTTACCAACAGGCTGCCGCAAAGACGCCAGAGTCTTCCCTTCCTGCCGTGACCATCTTCAAACCGGTGCACGGGATGGAGGCTCGGTTGGAAGAAAATCTGGAGAGCTTCTTTCGGCAAGATTATCCGGACTTTGAAATCATTCTAGGTGCGCGAGAAGCCAGCGACGCAGGGCTTCGACTAGCGGAGAAGATTCGCCAGCGTTATCCGCATATAAAAAGTCAAATCGTGGTTTCCGGTCCTCCCACGTGGCCCAACGCCAAAGTTTTTTCCCTAAGCAAGATGATTCCTCTCTCAACCAACGATTACCTTGTGACCAGCGACAGCGACGTACGGGTTTCGCCCGACTTTCTGCGCGAAGTAATCCCGTCTCTGCTGGATCCGAAAATCGGCCTGGTCACGTGTCCGTACCGGGGCGTGACCGCGGGTGATTTCTGGTCCACGTTGGAAGCGTTGGGCATGTCGGTGGAAATGCCGTCCGGTGTTGTGGTCGCGGAGATGCTCGAGGGTATCCGCTTCGCGCTCGGTCCAGCCGTGGCTTTCCGGCGAGACGCTTTGGACAAAATTGGCGGCATCGCCGCCACCGCTGACTACTACTCGGATGATTTCGTCCTGGGAAATCTGGTGTGGGCGGCCGGGTACAAAGTAATTTTTTCTCATCACATCGTTCAACATGTGCTGACGCCACGTCCGTTGAAGCGAACGCTCGGCGACCAGTTGCGCTGGATGAAGAGCACACGCTTCTCTCGTCCGATCGGTCACCTGGGGACGGGGCTCACCTATGCGATGCCGTTCGGCGTGCTCGGCCTCATTGCAGCTGCGGCGCTGGGCCACACGAGATTAGGGATCGCACTCTTCGCTGCCGCGTTTGCGAACCGGGTGTTGCAATCGATCGCCGTAGGGTGGAGAACAATCGGCGACAGGCGCGCGCTCTATCTGTCATGGCTCTATCCGGTTCGCGACCTGCTGGGCTTCGTCGTCTGGATGGGCAGCTATAGCAGCCGCACTTTTTTCTGGCGCGGCGAAACGTATAGTTTCAGCAAAGGCGGCAGAATTATTCCTCAGAACAGGCCGGCGGAGAGTGCGGTGGGAGCGAAGCTGTAGATGCTTTCGCCATTTTTAGGAGTTCTGCTCGAGAGAGTTTTGGGAAGGGCATGAGTTCAATGGCTGCGTCGTTTTCAATAGGTCTCGGGAAGGGCACGAGTTCACTCGTGCCGAATGAAACCAAAGCCATCGCGGCTTCAGCCGCTGAGGTTTGCTTTGAATTTCGATCCAGCCTGGGAAGGTTAAAGCAGAACGCGGGGCGAGTTCTAAACGCCGTGTGCGAGAAGCCAACCTCAGGCGCTAAAGCGCAATCGCGTCTTCGGAATCGGCGGCACGACTGAAGTCGTGCCCTTCCCTTTTCGTGGCACGCTTTTCGTGGCCGCTTTTCGTGGCGGCTTCGTGGCAAGCCTTTCGTGGCGCGGCGCTTCGTGACAAACTCTTTATGGGCAGTTTTTCGTCACAAGCCCCTTTTTGCAGCTTCTAGCCGAACTAACTTGCCATCTTTCAACTCGAAAACATCTCCGCGCCAGACTACTTCGTGACCGAACAAACTGGCGAACCAGATCAGCAAGGCGGAAAAATCCCGCAGAGGCAACAAAGGTAGCAATCTCAAGACCTGGAGATCACGCAATACTGACCACGCCACGATCCAAGCTACGCCAACTCGCAGGCACGTGACGGCAGCGAGAACTATCCATGACCAGAGCGCACCGCGAGTCAACACCAGCGCAATAACTGCCCATGGCAGACCGAACGTCAACACTAGTCCGAGATATCCTCCGCGACGCGAATCGCGCACAGCGCGCGCCCAGCGGAGTTGATGATCGAGAAACTGCCGCAGGGTATACGCCGGAAGAAATGTTTCGACCACCACCTCGGACAGCTTCACTTTCAATCCGCGTTGCGCAATCCGTTTGCCGATTTCGTAGTCGTCGGCGAGATAGTCCACAATCGCTTCAAAACCACCGATAGTCTCGAGATCGCGCCGCCGAAAGGCCAGCGTGGAGCCCAGTCCAAAGCGGATGGCGCCTTCAAGTTGCTGCGCCGTCAAAACGCCAGCGGCAAAATCCGTGCTGATGCCGATCGCCTCCAGCCGTGAGCCCAGAGTCGGACTTGCGATGCCGCGATAAAGACAAGTGATCAATCCGATTGGATCGTCTTGCAGTGGAGCGATCACGCGTCGCAGGTAGTCGGGCTCAACTCGTATGTCACTGTCATTGACGAGAATGTTTTCGTACTTCGCCTGAGGCAACATCTGCGCCAGATTGCTGACCTTTGTATTCGAGCCGAGATTCTGCGAACAAATCTTCAGGTAAATCGCGCTTTGCGGAAATTCCTTCTTCAGGCGCTCGACAAGTTCAATTGCCGGGTCCGCAGGATCGCTGACGCCAAAAATGATTTCGTATGCCAGATGGTCCTGCACACAGTGACTACGGAAGCTCTCATACATTTCGGGGTCAGTCCCCCGTAGCGGCTTGAGAATAGAAACTGGTTGCGTGGACGGTGTGGGACGCCCCCCTTCGCCCGCCGCCTTTCGCCCGCGCAAAAATCGAGCGGCGCTGTAGAGGCAAAGCAGATAGTAGCCGATGCTGCAAAGAGCAATTGCCCCCGCAGCAAGCCCAGTAATGTCAGAAATGGAACGGACCAACCGATTTCCTTCGTATACCTTAGTGTCCTTGGTGGTGAAAGATCTTTCTTTCTAACCGCCAAGGACACTAAGGTACACGAAGGAAAGCTACTCGTACCGGAGAGACTCGATCGGATCCAGGTTCGCGGCCTTCCACGCCGGATAAATCCCAAACAACAATCCTTCGGCAGCGGCTGACCCCAGGCCGAACGCGGCCCAGAAGAATGACATGCGCGCCGGCAGTGAACTCCAGATTGCGGGAATCGTCCAGGTAATGATCGCTCCCAGCAATACTCCGAGGACTCCGCCCATCGCGGTCAAAGTGATGGCTTCCAGCGTAAATTGCAGCAGGATGTCGCGCTTACGTGCGCCGATCGCCTTCCTCACTCCGATCTCGCGCGTGCGTTCGGTCACCGACACCAGCATGATGTTCATCACGCCGACGCCGCCCACGATCAAACCCACACTGGAAACGGCAAACATGAAAATGAAGACCGCGCCGGTCACCTGGTTCCATACTTCGGAGAGTGAGTCCTGAGTGAAGACGGCAAAGTTGTCCGGCTTGTTTGGCGCGACTTTGCGGCGACGGCGCAGAAGCTCGCGAATCTCGTCGATGGCTTTGGGCATGTCATCGTGCGACGTGGCTTTGACGCTGATCCAGTATGTCTTCAGCTCGGGATGCAGTTTGCGGAACGTAGCCAGGGGGAAATACACGATGTTGTCATCGGGATTCTTGCCGCCGGCAAAGACGCTTTTGCGTTTCGCCGCAACCCCGATCACGGTGAACAGCTGGCCATCGATGTTGATTTCCTTGCCCAAAGGATCTTCGTTGACGAACAGTTCTTCCGCGGTGTCCGAGCCCAGGACGATGACCGGCGAATGATGCTCCTCATCAATCTCATTCATCCAACGGCCGGAAGCGATATCCAGGTCGAACACGTCTTTCCAGGTGCCGGTGTCGCCCTCGAGAATCGTGCTCTTCACTTTGCGGCCGTTGTATTTGACCTCGTAAGTGCCAGTCCCAAATTCCTGGCGGAAGTAGCGCAGCCCAGTGGTGGCGATCTTTACGTGCGGTAATTGCTGTACGGCCACGAAGTCGTCGTAGGTGAGCTCCTTACGGGTCCTTATTTCTTCCGTCGGCCGGCCGAAAGTCAAAGGCTGGTGATATGCAAAGACAATATTAGAACCCAGGCTGCTGATGACCTGGCTGACGTTGTCGTTCAATCCGCGCACCACCGAAGAAATGCCGATCACGACCGCAACGCCGATGACGATGCCCAGCACAGTCAGCGCCGACCGCATCTTGTTCGAGCGGATCGTGTCCAGCGCCATCTGGACGACTTCGCCGTAATCGCTTCTACGCAACATAGGAAAATTGAGTAATTGGGTAATTTAGTAATTTAGCAATTGAGTAATTTTCAAGCCTCGCCTCAGGCGATTGCCCTTCAAATTACGAAATTACTCAATTTCTCAATTACTCAATCTTTTCAAAGTTCAAACCTCAAGGCCGCGATTGGATCCAGCGTCGCAGCCCGTCTTGCCGGATAAACCCCAAAAAACACGCCAACGCTGGCCGAGACCAGCAGGCCCGCAGCCACCGCCCACAGCTTGATTTCCGATGGCATGCCGATGAGCGCAGTAATACCCTTGGCAAAGGCGATTCCGAACAACACGCCCAGGATGCCGCCAACCATCGCCATGGTGCCGGATTCGATGAGGAATTGCAGCAGCACATCCTGGCGGCGGGCTCCCATGGCTTTTCGTATGCCGATCTCGCGGGTCCGCTCGGTGACTGATACCAGCATGATGTTCATGATCACGATGCCACCTACGACCAGTGAAATTCCCGCAATCGCGATCATGGCAATAAAAAATGTGCCACTCAGGTTCGACCAGATGCTCAGGAAACTCGCATTGGTTTCGGCGGCGAAGCTGTCGGGTTTTCCGGGGAGATCGTGCCTCCGGGCGCGGAGCACGGCGCGGGCTTCGTCGATCGCTGCGTCCAACTCGGTGCCCACGCCTGCGGCTTTGCCCGAGATGCGAATGCTGGTGTGCGATCCGAATTGCTTAAGATAAGTAGTAAGAGGAATCGCGACATAGTTGTCGCGGCTTTGCCCCAGTGTAGTTCCCTGTTTTTTCCCCACGCCGATCACGCGATAGACTTGGCCCTCAACCCGGATCTCCTTGCCCAGAGGATCCACGGTGGGGAAGAGATTGTCCACGACGTCGGTGCCGATCACGCCGACCTGCGAACGGTTTTCCTCATCGTTCTGGTTGACCATGCGTCCGGAGGTGAGATCGAGATCAAGTATCGGCGCCATCGATGGAGTCAGCCCGCGAATCCACGTATCGGAAATAGACTCTTCGTCATACCTCACGTGGCCGCTGGTATTGGTCACGGAAGCCCCCAGCATGGCGCAATGCTTGCAGGACTCGAGGACAGCGTAGTAGTCCTCCATGGTCAGGTCTTTGCGCTTTTGTCCGTCGAGAAGCTGGTCAACGTTGGTGATCACAGGAGTGACTTTGCTGATGATGAAGACGTCTGCGCCGAGATTGAATATCCTCTCGGCTACGTAGCCGTTGATCCCGTTGACGAAGGTGACTACGGCGATCACGGCAGCCACGCCGATAACCACTCCAAGCAGAGTCAACGCGGAGCGCAGCTTGTTCGCCCAAAGCGAAAGCAGCGCGATGCGGATAGCTTCGAGGGTAGTCATGGGGCAGTCGTCAGTCTTCGGTCGTCAGTCGTCAGCAACACCGTATTCCCCTGAGTCTAGCAGAGGTACAGGGGCGAACCCTTTCGGCTGAAGACTGAGGACTGACTACCGACGACTGTTACAATGTCCCTGTTGGCAGCTGGACCGGACGGTCGCTCTTGCCGCGTCAAGTGGTGAGGGAGGAAAGTCCGAACTCCACAGAGCAGTGTGCCGGATAACGTCCGGGAGGCTGGGTTTAAGCCCGGTCGACGGAAAGTGCCACAGAAAATATACCGCCTTGGCGGCAACGCCGGGGTAAGGGTGAAAAGGTGCGGTAAGAGCGCACCGCCATCGCAGTAATGCGGCGGGCAGGGCAAACCCCACACGGAGCAAGACCAAATAGGGAGGGAGTCTGGGGCGGGCTGAATAAGCCTTGCCCGAGGAGCGTGCCTGCTCGGCGCGCCACAACCTCCGGGTAGGTCGCTTGAGCCGCACAGTAATGTTCGGCCCAGAGGAATGACCGTCCAGCCGGAGAAATCCGGCGGACAAAATTCGGCTTACAGGTCCGGCTGCCACAAAACTTTCCCCTCGGGCCGTTGCGCCTTCAGCCCTCCAATTGTTGGATTCCGGAATAGCGGAATGGACCCTTAACAGTTAATCTTCCCTGGGAGTTCCCCTGCCCCTTCAGCTTCGAGAATGGAGTACTATTGTGCCCGCAAGTTGGCTTCATCCATACAACGGACTCATAAGGACCGGGAGCTGCTAGTTTTCTAATAATCCTGCAAGCGTTGGCCCCGGTACCTCCATGCGAAGGGGGAGCCATGCGTCATCGTATTGGATTCGCCAGCGACAGTCTCACCGGCCAGATCATTTCTCTGCTGTTCTTCCTCACCGTTGTTCTTGGAACGTCCGCACCCGCGCAAAAGAACCCGCCTCACCCTCCAGGTCCAAAATACGACCTTCAGGCCGAAACCAAGATCAAAGGCACCGTGGACGAGGTGAAACTGCCTCCAAAAGGCAGCGAGAAAGAGATTGCCCACTTGACCGTGAAAGATGGCTCCAACTCTGTCGATGTCTATTTGTGCCCAAAGAGTTTTTTCGACGATATGGGCATGACCTTCGCCAAGGGCGACGAAGTCAGCATGACCGGGTCGAAGGTAAAACAGGGCGACGCCGATCTGTTCCTGGTGCGGGAAATAGTCAAAGGCACCGACACCTTCGCGTTGCGAGACGCGAAAGGCGAGCCGGTCTGGGACTGGCGGCACTAACGGTTCGATTTAGAAAAGCATGAACCACAAAGGGCCCGAAGGTTCACGAAGGAAAGCCTGAGATGGAGGCCTTCGTGAACCTTCGCGTCGTTTTTGGTTGATGCTCTGTGCCCGTGGTGGCGCGAAACCAACCCTCCGTCCCCGATGCCGTCGTGAACAGGCTGGTCGAACCGCCTGTCCGTGAAGGCTCTGGTCCATTTTGCCCCCGTTTACCCTCGATATGAACCATCCCGCACTGATCCATTGAAACTTTCGATAATGAAATCAGATTTCAGGGCTTATGCTGTCTCCCACTTGGGGCTCTTGCCGCAGCTTTGAAATTAGAAAGACTTCGCGTCAGAACACATCTCCTGTGTAGAAAGTGGGACGAGCCATGGGTGCAGCGCCCAAACTCATCATGGAAGACTCTCTCAGTCTTCAGGAAATCGTCAACGCTATTTACGATAAGTATCGGACCGTCGACCACGGCGAGGTTGCCACCTACATCCCTGAACTGGCCAAGACCGATCCCAACGGTTTCGCGATTTGTCTGGCCACCGTGGACGGCCAGGTCATTTGCGCCGGTGACTGGAGAAGAGAATTCACGATTCAATCAGTCTGCAAGCCCTTTGCCTACCAGATGGCTCTGGAAGAATTTGGTCGCGAGCGAACACACACTTCTGTGGGAGTTGAACCTAGCGGCGAAGCGTTCAATTCCATTGAATTGGATCCCAGAACCATGCGGCCGTTTAATCCCATGGTGAACGCGGGTGCTATTTCCGTGGCTTCTCTGATCAAGAAGAAATCCCCGTCCGCCGGCGTGCGCTCGTTCGTCGGGAAGATGCAACTGGCAGCCGGCCGCAAGTTGAAAATTGACAACAGTGTTCTGGCTTCGGAAGCAGCGACCGGGAATCGGAATCGCGCGATCGCCTACCTGATGCTCAATTTTGGCGTCATCGACGAAGATGTAAACCACACTCTTCACCAGTATTTCTCACAGTGTTCTCTTCTGGTGAATTGCCGCGACCTGGCAATCATGGCAGCTACCCTGGCCAACATGGGAACGAATCCCGTAACCCGCGATTCCGTTTTCGATTTTCAGTACATCAAAGACGTCCTGGCCGTCATGTTCACCTGCGGGCTATACGATCATGCCGGCGAATGGGCCTACCGAGTCGGCCTTCCCGCCAAGAGCGGGGTAGGAGGAGGTTTGCTGGCGGTGGTGAATCGCCAAATGGGGATTGCGGTCTATTCGCCACGGTTGGACGCCAAGGGCAACAGCGTCCGCGGGATCATGGTCTGCACGGAATTGGCGAACCGGCTGGGCCTGCACGCATTCGAGTTCACGAACATAGGGTCGAGTTTTGTGCAATCCATGTTGTAAGCCAGGAAACTCAAGCACGAGAATTGAACGAGTTGATGGACTCCGGGCAACAGAACCGCCCATCAGTCGAGGAGATTGATATAAACTAGTACTCGACCTAAACATCAGGAGTTTACTCATGTCCGCACCTAGTCGCCGGCCCGAGATTCGCCGCCGCCGTACGCGTAACGAGAAGATTGCCAAGTTGAAGAAGCGCCACACAGCCGCTACTACAGAAGCCGACCGCACCCGCATCGCGGCCAAACTGCACCGCATGAGCCTGAATTCTCCGGGGCAGCCCCTGGTCAAACCGGCTTAGTCAAACAGTCAGACGGGAGTCAGGAGTTGGCGGCGGGGGAAATAATTTCTGGTTCCTCGGCCGGCTGTGGGCGTGCCGGCGACTTTTCTGCCACTTGGCGGTACACGCCGAGAATTTGCTGCGCAGCGTTATCCCAGGAAAATCTTTTGGCCTGCTCGTAGCCCCGCGCTTTGAGCTTGTCGCGCAGCGGCTGATCGACCAGCACGCGATGCAGTGCGCGCATGATCTCAAAGACATTTTCGGGATTCACCAGCACCGCCGCATTGCCCACCACCTCGGGCAGCGACGACGTATTTGACGTCACCACCGGCGTGCCATGCGCCATGGCCTCCAGCGGCGGCAGTCCAAATCCTTCATACAGCGAAGGAAACACAAAGATTTTTGCCGCATCGTAAAAGATGCGCAGCACTTCTATGGGCACAAATCCCATGAAGCGCACGTCATTCTGCACCCGGCTGCGAATCACGGTGCGGCGCAGGTCAGGGTGCTTCGACAGTTCATCCCCGATGATGATCAGTTTCAGCCCTGGAAACAACGCTTCCTTTTCCAGCTCCGCTTTCAAGGCAGAAAATGCTTCGATGATCCGGACCACGTTTTTATGCGGGCTGATCCGTCCGGTATAGAGCAGGAACGGATGGTTCACCAGGTAGCGTTTAGCCAGCAGTTCCCTTTCGGCATCGCTGGCATGTCCGCGCAGAAAGCGCTCATCAATCGCGTTGTACACCACCTCGATGCGGTCAGCTGGAATAGTAAACAACTTCTCCACTTCGCTTTTCGTGAAATTGGAAACGGCAAAAACTCGTGCCGCTCCTTTCAGCGCCCGGTGCGTAAGGTAAAAATGCAGCGAGCGCCTGAAGCCCGACTTGTCGCGGGCACGGTACATGTGGTCGAGCACGTCATGCACGGTCAACACGTAAGGACAGGGCAGGTTCCGCGGAAGCAAGAACAGGTGCGGAATATGGACCACGTCACAATTGAGGCGTTTGAGGATGGCGCGATAGTCGAAATAACTCTTGATGGTGTTGTCGTTGCCCAGCAGAGGTACGGTGAGAAAATTCTGCGGAAGTTGGCCGATTTCCGCCACTTTTTCCGGTGGCCCGATCAGAAAATACTTGCTCTCGGTATCCAGCCGTCCCAGGGCCCGTACGATGTTTCGCGTGTATGTGCCCACGCCGAACTCGGTCATCCGCCGGATGTCGATGGCGATTCTCACGGGCTGATTTAATCACAGAGAAAGGCCCACGGCTAGGCACAGGGCAGGCACCAGGACCGGGCTCGGGGCCCGAAGCCAACCCGATCCAGTGGGCCCGAGTTAGGCCTGGATCTCCACCTGGGCTTTCGCCCGGCGTTCGGGGTACAACGGAAAAGCCTCAGCCAGAGTCAGTACCTGTTTGCGCACCTTCCCGAGTACAGACGCTTCCGTGCGACCATGCAGGGCTTCCGAGATCCAGCGGCCGACCTGCCTCATCTCCTCTTCCTTCATGCCGCGGGTTGTCAGGGCCGGTGTTCCAATACGGATTCCACTGGGCTTCATAGGCGGATTGACGTCGAACGGAATGGCGTTCTTGTTGACCGTAATAGCGGCTTCGCCCAACGCCTTCTCCGCTTCGCTGCCAAGGATACCCTTGGAAAACACATCGATCAGCATGAGATGGGTGTCGGTGCCTCCCGAGATGATGCGGAAGCCCTCACCCGCTAAGGTCTCCGCCAAGACTTTGGCATTGGCAACAACCTGCCTGGCATAGTCCCGGAACTCCGGCTGCATCGCTTCCTTGAAGCTGACCGCCTTGGCCGCGATGATGTGCACCAGCGGCCCGCCCTGCATACCGGGGAACACGACTTTGTCGATCGCGGCAGCAAATTCCTGCCGGCTGAGGATCATCCCGGCGCGAGGTCCGCGCAGCGTCTTGTGCGTGGTTGTGGTCACGATATGCGCGTGGGGCACGGGCGACGGGTGGACACCTCCGGCGACCAGTCCAGCAAAGTGCGCCATGTCCACCAGTAAGAGCGCGCCTACTTTGTCGGCAATCTGGCGCATGCGCGCGAAATCGATGATGCGCGGATAGGCACTGCCTCCGCCGATGATCAGTTTGGGATGCTCTTTCTCAGCCAGTTTCTCGAGGTCGTCGTAATCGTTGGTCTCAGTGTCCTTGGTCACGCCGTAAGGAACAATGCGGTAAGTCTTGCCCGAAAAGTTGAGATGATGGCCGTGGGTAAGGTGTCCGCCATGGGCCAGATTGAGGCCCAGGATGGTGTCGCCAGGCTGCAGAACCGCCGCGAAAGCCTCCATGTTGGCCTGAGACCCGGCGTGCGGCTGCACGTTGGCGTGCTCGGCGCCGAAGAGCTTCTTCGCGCGCTCACGCGCCAGGTCTTCCACAATATCGGCGAATTCACAGCCGCCGTAGTAACGCTTGCCCGGATATCCCTCGGCATATTTGTTCGTGAACACGGAGCCCATGGCTTCGAGCACGGCTTCACTGACAAAGTTCTCGGAGGCAATCAGCTCGAGTCCTTCGTGCTGGCGGCGAACTTCGTTGTCGATGGCAGCGGCCACCTGCGGATCGGATTCGGCGAGCGGGAGGGACATTGGGTTGGTTTTCATGATGAGTTCTCTTCGGTTGTGCTCAAGTCATTCTAACTTAGCTCTTAGCTCTTAGCCTTTAGCTCTTAGCCAAGAGCAAAAACAAAACTCGAGGTTCTCTCCGAGACAGAAAGCTTAGGCTCCAGGCTAAAAGCTAAAGGCTAAGAGCTAAAAGCTGTTTTCACACGCTTTCGAACGCTGTCCGCAAAAAAGAAATCAGCTGCCAGCCATCCATGTATTTGTACGGCGTTTCGCCGGTGGTGTAGTGGCCGCAGGGCAACACCACAACTTTGTGGTCGAGCTTGTAGTGTTCAAATTCGGCCACCGCGTCGCGCGAGAGTTCGGGCAAAAATGTCAGGTCGTATTTGGCATAAATAATGAGCGACTTTTTGGGCCAGCGGGCGAACTGCTCGAAATATGAAATCGGACTAATGCCACTCCAAAGGGCGCGCAACCGGTCAAGATCGATCTGCGATTCAAGCCCCTGGCGGATATGACGCGTGGATTGTCCGTGCCAGACCACGTCGGCGACATTGGTGGATGCGTGATTGAAGGCAGCCACCCGGATGCGCGGATCGTGCGCTGCCGTCAGAAACGAATAGCACGATCCCAGGCTCGTGCCCACGATGCCGAGTTGGTTGTACCCCTGCCGCTCCAGCCAGTCCAGGCAGCAACGCACATCGACCACGGCTTGTCGACAAGCATCCAGTGTTCTTCCAATATTGGCCGAGACTGCGTAATCGGCACGATGCGTGTCGGCCGGCATGCGGATGTCGTGATACGGCATGCTTAGACGCAGCACCGAGATGCCCAGCAGGTTGAGCGCGCGGCAGAGTCCGGTGTAGGCGATCGCATCGGAATTCCAGTGCGGCAACAGGACCAGGGCGCGCCGTCCACGAGCCGGGAACCAGCGGGCGTTCACCAGATTGTTCTCCGGGTAGGGCGAGTGCACCGGCGAGGTAAAGCGCAGGAAGTCGGCCTGGCTTCCGCGGACTTTCGCTTCCAGTTTCGGATCCGGTACTTCCCGCGTGCTGAAGACCTGTACCGGGCGACGTTCGAGACGAAAATCCGACGGCACCTGGTAGGAATAGAACTCGTCGCTTGACGCTATGATGCGGTGATTGTACTCGCGCAGGAATTTCTCGGCATCGCCGTTCGCGGGAAGATATCCCTTAGCGAAGCCGTTACGGCATGGCCAATCCCGCGCCCACTCCACACCCCACTCCAGCGGACGGACCACGCGGTTGTTGTCCACCGAGGTGAGCCGAGTCTCCCAGTCATACATCCACTGCTCGTAGCGGGAAGGCATTGATAACTCAGGATAACAAAGGGGAAAGGAGCGGGTCAGCGCGCGTGCAGTGAAGCGCGGTTATTGGCATCGGCGGGTCCGTTTCAACGTGCGAATGTAACAACGCTTTGTGACGGCCGTCACAAAGTATTCCCGGCGCACGAAACCTATGATTCGCCTTCGGGATCTCTTTGTGTGTAACTACATTTGGAGTTACAATAATGAAGTTCGAGTGGGACGAGGTTAAGAACCGAATCAATATCCGGAAGCACGGGTTTGATTTCGCCGAAGCGGAAGAAATGTTCTACGGCGTGTTCCTCGTCCGGCCCGATACAGATGAGGACCATAGTGAGGAGCGATGGATTGGGGTGGGGATGATTCGTGGCCGCGTAGCCTTTGTGGCCTTCACGATGCGCCCTGAAGATGAGATCCGAATCATCTCTCTAAGGAAAGCAGATCATGAAGAACGGAAACAGTACGAAGAAGCGATCCAGAACGGACTGGAAGCGAGTTGACGCGCTCCGAGATGAAGATATTGATTTCTCCGATATTCCGAAGCAAGAACCCGACTTTTTCGCACAGGCGATCCTGTGGCCGGGACCGAAGAAGCAAATTACGTTGCGCCTCGATCCGGATGTGCTGGCCTTCTTCCGCAAGACAGGCAGAGGCTACCAGACTACGATCAACGCGGTCCTGCGGAAATATGTGGAAAGCCGCAAGAGCAAGCAGGGATAACTACGAAATTGCCGAGATGTGCTCGGCTCGACATTACGCCAGTCGTAATGACGAGGAATTGGATTTGGCCAACGACCCACGACCAATGGCCAACGACTAACGACTAACGACCAGCGCCTAGCTATACTTCCTCGGCACGCGCTTCGAAATCGCGCAGAGAATCTCGTACACGTTGGTGCTGGCGAGTTCAGCGTGCTCGCGAGCGTCCACGCTCAGGCCGTCAACCGCACCGAGAAGGACGACTTCATCCCCAACAGCAATGCCCGGCAGGCCGGTCACGTCTGCAAGGGTGAGATCCATTGAAATGCGGCCTACGATGGGGGCATAGTGTTCGCGCACAATGACGCGTCCGCGGGAAGACAAGGCGCGGTTCAATCCGTCGGCGTATCCCACGGGAAGAACTGCGATTCTTGCCGGAGCCTTGGTGATATAAGTGCCGCCGTATCCCAGGGCCTGGTTGGCACGCACATCACGCAGTGAGAGAATTCTTGTCTTCCAGGTGAGCACCGGCTTCACATCGAGCCGCAGTTTGCTACCACTGACTTCCCTTCCCGCGCGCTCAAAAGGCAGGTGGTATCCATACAGCGCGATTCCCGGTCGCACCATGGAATTCCAGGACTCGCGGTGGGAAATGAGTGCACCGGTATTCGCCACATGAATCAGCGGTGGATCGAATCCTTCATTGCGCATAAGGTTCCAAACCTGCTCGAACTTCTGCAGCTGTTCGTTGACCGAGGGCGCGTCCAGGATTTCGGAAGACGCCAGATGAGTCGACAGGCCTTCGAGCACGAGATGCGGAGACGCTTTCAGCGCGGATGTAATCTGGTACAAATCTTCGGGATCGACTCCGAGGCGGCCCATGCCAGTATCCACCTTCAGATGGACGGGAAGTTTCGCGCATAGTCGGGCGGCTGCCTTCTCGAGCAACTCCACCTGTCCCGGCTCCCAGACTGTGGGAGTCAGTTGCAGGCGAATGAGTTCTTCCTCTTCGCCGCGCCAGAAACCAGTCATCAGAAGGATGCGAGTGCGAATACCGGCATCACGCAGGGGAATCGCTTCATCGAGCGATGTGACGCCGAGCCAGCGCGCGCCTTCCTGTTCGAGCGCCTTGGCACATTCCGTGGCACCGTGGCCGTAGGCATCAGCCTTGACCACCGCGCAGACGGTGACGCCAGTACCGATGTGCTGCTGGACCACACCGAAGTTGTAGCGCAGGTTCTCCAGCGAAACCTGGGCCCAGGTCGGTCGCGTCGCAGTACGCTTCAGAATTTCAGCTGTGGCCACTGGTTGCGATTATAGCGGTCACGATGGGCATCCCGAGGTTACGCCTGTGCTACTCCTGCGTGCCTCCAAGATCCCCTATCCGCCCGACAGAATGAAGTTCACCTTGACCTCAGTTTCCACTTCCACGGGCTCGCCATTGAGAACATAAGGCCGGTAACGCCATTGGCGGACAGCATTGAGCGCAGACGGTATCAGCAGGGGATGGCCGCTCAGGGCCTGAAGATTCTCGATCGTGCCGTCGCGGCTGATTATCGCCCGAAGGACTACCAGCCCCTGAATGCGTACCTGCCTCGCCAGCGCGGGATATTCGGGTTGAACGCGATAAATCAGATTCCCTTCCATCATGCGCGAAGTGGGAGGGTGATGGATAGTGGGCACAGGCGGGGGTAAAGCTATGTTGGAGTCGCCGATGCCGTCGATCACAGAACTGTGACTATGAGGATCGCCGAATCCGTGGCTCACGCCAATCGCAGAGGGATCCACCATCGGCCGTGGAGGTTCGGCGTCTGTCAGCATTGTCACGGTGGGTGGAATGTGCTCAGGAATGATCAGCCTGTCTCCCATGAGATTACTTTGTGTGACCGAAGCTGAACTGGGGCGTGGTGGCGCGGGCGGAGCTGCTGGAGGCGGAGCAGGCGCAAGTATCCGCCCAATCAGTGTCAGCTTTGGCAATCCGTCGGCATAGAACAGCGGCAGTACAAGCAGGCATCCCAGACCGAGAGCCTGCACGGCAAACGAGACCAGGGTAGTCCATCCGCGATGAGAGTGATTGGACCACTCAGACTCAGAAAGTAGATCAGCGAACATGGTGTCCTCCTCAGAAGTCAGCGCGACTATCTGTAAGGACACCGGATGCTTCATCGTCAGGCCCAAGAGTGAGCATGATGCAGCAAGGAAAAAAGGCCGCGTTTGCACGCGGCCTGTGGGAACTTCCTTACGGCGTTGAGTGTCTCGCCGGAAAAACTATTTCGGTTGAGTGGTGGCTGGCGCCTTGGGTGCTGGCTTGGTCGCGGACGGCGTAGTAGGCCGCGGCGTGGCGGGCCTGACCGGAGCAGCAACACCGGACTGGGCATTGTATAGATCCACCACTGGCTTGGTGATGTCCACCGCCGGTCCCGACCACATTACGGGACCATTGGGCCAAGGATTGGAGGTGTCGATAAGCACTCCATATCCATTGTCCGCAGCGTACTTCACCAACATCGGCCCCATCTTCTGCAGGATGCGCTGCGCGATCTCGTTCTGCTGGCTCTGGGCGTCGTCACGCGCGTCCTGCACCTGGCGCTCCAGAGATTTTTGCTTCTGTTCGATCTGTTTTACGAGCGTGGCCCGGCTATCGTCATTCAGCTTTTCACCCTGGGTATTAAGTTGCTTCTTCAGGGCTTCGACTTCATCATTCTGACCTTTCAGCTCGGTTTGCTTGGGCTCGAGCTTTTTGCTCAAGGTCTCGAAGTCGCGCTGGCCTTCATTGGTGGCGAAAATGGCCTGCTCGACATTGATTGTTCCGACCTTGGTGCCTGTGGCATTGGAGACGGGGGCGGCGGCATTGTTCGCTGCAGCGCTTGGAGCCGCGGGTAACTGGGCATTTTGGGCCAGAGCGGCAACGGATAGGGCGAACACCGTGCACATAAGAAATCGCGCGAGCTTGCTTGTCATGTGTGTGATTTTGAACTCCTTGGAAATTTGTCCCGGGAAATCGGTTAGATTTTTACACAAGCCAATGCTGGCCGCGTCTCAGCAATTACCCGACCGTTGCGTATCAACGGAAGAGGCTGGGCCGGAGTTCCCAGCGCCTCACGCCGAACCTGAAGCGGCGTGGTGACCACCCCGTTTGGCTACCTTTCATCAGGGCGTGGATAACGCCATTATAGGGATAGCCTCCGGTCAAGGTCAAACTGCAGCCGTCAGTCGTCGGTCTTCAGTCGTCAAACCCGTAGTCGTCAAACCCGTCATCAACTAGAGTGAAACGTTTTTAGCAGCGCTGAAGACTGACGACCGACGACTGACGACTAAAAAGTAGTTGCCACGCTGAACCGGAAGGTCTTTCGCGGCTCGCGTAACTGGAACTGGGGCGACAGGCTTCGGGCCGCTTGTTCGAAGGTGAAATCTCCGGCCGCTCCCGCTGGGAACATGTCTCGCGTAATGGGCACCGGACCACGCGTAAGGTTGTCGAGACGCAATGGGTTGTAAGCCCAATAGACCCGGAACGGAGCGTTGATAATCGGCAGAAAGACCTGCACTTCCAAACCAGTGGACATCCGGGGAACCCAGTTGGTCGAACCTACAATCTGCAACTCATCGGAAAACGGGGGGGTCTGTTTGTGCCCACCAGCGCAGTTCAGGGCAATATCCAAAGTCGGACAGCCGAACACCGTGGCGTTGATGTCGGCTAGTTGTCCGTCGTTAATGCGAAGCTGCGATCGTCTGATGATGGGATTCATTCCCAGATCCACAAATGGGGCCAAAGCCACCGGGCCGGCAATGGTGATCCGGTACTCGAGATTGGTGACCAGACTTGCGTCGCCTCCCGGAAATACGATGCGCTCCACGGGAACGGGAATCGTGTAGCTGCCTCGCAACGGATTCGCCGGATCCTTCGGGACCGCAGTGCCGTCCGGATTGCGCAGGACGATGTTTCCCTTGTCCGGGAGGAATGCGACCGGAGATACTGAGCGTATATCGAAGCCGCGTATGTCATTCTCGCCGCCCAGATAGAAGCGCTCGAAGGGCGGCGCCACTACGCCACCGTAGCCGGCCAGGAACGAACCCTGCACGTTGAAGCCGATCGTGTTGCGTCCCTTTTGCACGGGCTTGAAGTGCTTGTACTGAACAATCGGACGCACCGACCGTACTGTCCCGCCTAAGCCCGCAATTTCTCCACCCAGAAACACGCTGGTTCCACGTTTCGGTGAAATAGGGCTGTCGATCGTACTGAAAGAAAAGCTCGGCAGGACTTTGCTGGTAATGATTCCTTCCAAAGAGTTGGGACCGCTGATCCCGCGGAATGCCAGATCGGTGAACAGGATCTTGGAAGCGTCGCTGACAGCAACGATCGATGAGCGGTCGAAAGAGTAGGTGATTCCGACGCGCTTGAAAGAATGGTGTAACTGGTAGCTCAGTGACCCGGTGAAACCGGTGCTGGACTGGGTGTAGTTCTGCAGGTTGTTCAGGAATGCATTCGGCAGGTTCACCTGCTGGCCCGTTAGGATGGCCTCCTGCCGCGCCTGGTTGTAATTGTATTTCTGCGTGAATACCGAGAAACCACCCTGAATCGGACGATCAAAGAGATACGGCTCCGTGAAGCTGAACGACAGAATACGCTGCGCGTTGCCGATACTGGTCTGTACCGCCAGCGTCTCACCCAGGCCAAGGAAGTTGTTGGTGCTGTAGTTGATCCCGATGAAAGCTCCGGCCAGGCCGCTCACACCGCCGTTCAGGCCGATACTGTTTTTGCCTTTCTCCTTGACCTTCAGAGTAAGGTCGACAGTGCCATTCTTTTCATCCAGGTGAGTTTCGGTGACGTTGGGATCGTCAGGCTTCAACGACTCAAAGTATCCCAACTGATTGAGCCGAAGCAGGCTCAACTTCCATAGTCGCTCGTCGTAGACCTGCCCTTCTTCGAGCGCTACTTCGCGGCGGATGACCTTGTCGCGGGTTGTGGTGTTGCCAGCGAATTCGATACGCCGAACGTAGAACTTCTTGCCTTCATCGATGTCAATCGTGAGGTTTACCAGCTTCTTGTCTTCGTCGAAGGTGGTGTTGGGAATCGACGTAAAATTGATGTGGCCCAGTTCGCGATAAGCATTCCGCAGGTTTTCCAACCCCTTGGCTACTTTTTCACGGGAGAAAATATCGCCATCCTTCATGGGGAAGAGCGAGCGCAGGGCTTTGACATTGCTGACTTCTTTGTTCCCGTTAAACGTAATGCTGCCCAGCTTGTACTGATCACCTTCCTCGATAGGAATAGTGATGTCGACCGCCTTGCCCGGCCCTTTCACGAGCAGCGGAATGTGGAATCCGGTGTGGCCCGTGTCGTGAATTTCCGTTTTGGCGTCCTGGACTACGACTTTGAAGTATCCGCGGTTCTGAAACTCGGCCCGCACTCGTTCCGTATCCTCGTCCAGCTTGCTGGCGTCGTAAGTCTTGGCAAAAACATTCTCCAGGAAGATGGAGTGCGGAATACCGATCGGCTTCAGGTTCTTCATCGCGCCGCGAAGGACACGCGAGTTCACATGCTTGTTGCCGATAAACGTGATCTTGCCGACGTTAACCTTGGGTCCTTCCTTGACGACGAATGTGACGCTCACCTTGGCCGGAGGAATTGGACGAACCTCGGTACGGACGGTCGCAAATTGCCGGCCATGTTCGGCCAGCAACTCCCGGATCGTGACTTCGGCCTTTTTGACTTTTGTGGGATCATACTGACTTTCGGGCGAAAGTCCGACCTTTCGCTCCTTGAACCGGTCGAGCACATCGCTTTTCGAAACCGAGTTCAGTCCGAGATACTCAATTTCGCTGATAGTTGGCCGCTCCTTGACGTAAACGTGGATGCGCCAGCCTTTAGGGGTCTGTTCACGTTCGAACCGTATGTCCTCGAAGTAGTTGGTATTCCACAAAGAGTTGAAATCCCGATCGAGAGCAGCTTCGTCGTAAACGTCACCGGCCCGTGAGAAGATACGGCCGCGGACGGTGTCCGCCGGAATTCGCCGGTTGCCGTGGATCACGATCTCGGTAATGATTTCCTGCTGGCCCCAACCCGCAGACCCAAGAAAAATCAGCAATAGGCACACAAAAGGCCATCGCAGTTTACAAATCTTTATAATTGAAGAAGATGAAGGCGATGCCGGAGCCAGAACAGGAGGCGTACGGCCCGACCTGTTCTTCGTCACTACAGGGCTATCCTGATGAAAACGAAGAATCGTTACGACCTCGGAACCTGGGAGTAGGAAAGTGGCAATTATACGGTAGAGCTGTGGAGAGCGTCCAAACCAGCGCCACCTCCGGGCGACGGTTTAACAAGCTCTACTTCAACCAAGACGGAATAAAACGTAGCGGAGTTGCCTAGGTCCGTAAGTTTTTCCGAAGTAAGCACATTTATGTTGCGGTTCCCGGCACTTAATTTGGCCCAGTGCAGATTGGCGGAAACCACGCCAGGCTGGACAGCGCCGTCCACTCGCGCTCGCAGATGGATGTCCCCGCGGCGATTGAATACCCGGACGACATCGCCATCCACGATCTTACGCGACCGGGCGTCATCCGCGCTGATCTCGAGCAATCCGGCCTCTTCCATCTGCTGGACCACTGGCACATTGCAAAACGTAGTATTCAGAAAATTGTCCGCCTTGCGGGCCAGAAGCTCCAGAGGGAACTCCGTGGCCTTCGAACCGTGCCTCGACTCGTCAGGCGGTGTAAAGGCCGCAACCGGGTCGAGACCCTGCGCTTTAACATCCTCGCTATAGAGTTCTGCCTTGCCACTCTTCGTCCCAAAATTACCCTCGGCAAACGGCAGGAAATCTGAGAACTGCGAACCATGCTCTGATAACTGGTTTTCAAAATTCAATCGCACATGCCCTTCCCGCTGCAATCGTTCGCGGTCAATTCCGCGCAGCCGGGGATTTTCCGAATACAAAGCGGCATCGATCATCTCATCAACGGATTCGCGGAAGCAGTCGTCATCGAATCCCATGCGCTCGGCCAAAGCACGAAACAATTCAACGTTGGAACGACATTCGCCCAAAGGCGTAATCGCCGCATCCGACATCTGCAGGTAGTAGTGCCCGTAAGCGACCTGCAGATCTTTGTGCTCGAAGAACGTGGTCGCGGGAAGAACAATGTCGGCGTAATCGACGGTATCAGTAAAAAACTGTTCATGCACTACGGTGAACAAGTCGGGACGCTGCAAGCCTCGAATCACAGCATTGTGATCAGGGCAAACCGCCGCCGGATTCGAGTTGTAGACGAAAAGCGCTTTGACGGGTGGGTCTTCGAGCGTGTTGAGCGCCGTCCCCAGTTCCACCATGTTGATGGTGCGCGCCGGACGTCCCAGCGCCTTCTGCATGAGGTCAGTGCGGTCCAGAGCATCGCGGTTTAGTCCGAATGCCCCGCTGGTCGAGAGCTGCAACCCGCCGCCAACTTCTTTCCACGAGCCGGTAATACAGGGCAGCATGGTGATAGTATGAGCCGCCATGCCTCCACCCTCGGAACGCTGCACGCCATAGTTCATCCGAATTACGGCAGGACGTGTGGTCGCGTACTCGCGCGCCAGTTGGACAATGTCTGCGGCTGCAATGCCCGTCCACTGTGCGACCCGCTCCGGCGGATACTCCTGCACTTTTTCCCGTAACTCGTCGAAGCCAACGGTGTAGCGTTCTACATAACCGGCATCGTGCAGTCCCTCGTTGATGATGACGTGCATCATCCCGAGAGCAAGAGCCGTGTCGGTGCCGGGATTGATGGGAAGATACCAGTCCGCGCAAGCAGCGGTTCGGGTACGGTAAGGATCGATCACGACCAGTTTCGCGCCTTTGCGCCGCGCCTCCGCGATGAAGGGCCACAAGTGGACATTGTTGCCGTGGATGTTCGCGCCCCACGCAATGATGTAACGCGAATGCGTGAACTGCTCCGGGTCCGTGCCCAGCTTCACGCCGAGGACGGATTTCAGCCCCGCCTCGCCCGCCGCGGAACAGATGTTGCGGGCCAGCTGCGAGGCGCCAAGGCGATGAAAGAATCGCCGGTCCATCGATCCGCCATTGAGCGCACCCAGCGTGCCGCCGTAGGAATACGGCAGAATGGCTTCACTGCCAAACTCTGAAGCAATCGAGCGAAAGCGCGAAGCAATTTCGTCCAGTGCCTCGTCCCAGCTGATGCGTTCGAATGCCTGCGTGGCGCCCTCGCCCGCGACCGAACCCTTCGGCCGCACCCTCCGCATGGGATAAGACACCCGGTCGGGCGAGTACACACGGTCCAGATACTTTGCCACCTTGGCACACAGAAATCCTCGAGTTACCGGATGCGCCGGATCACCCTGTATCCGCGTGGCGCGGTCATCCTCGACCGTAATCAGAACACCGCAAGCGTCCGGACAGTCATGCGGACACGCGGCGTGGACAACCTTCTTCATGGTGCGATGATTATAACCTCAAAAAAAAGGGCGGCCGGTGGCCTCCCGCTTTAAGAATCCTACGTTGTCGACTATTGTGTTTCGACCTCCCGCACACGATGCGACCACAGCACGGGATCGCCGCTGACCGAATCTTTCAACACCAGCCCGCGCGCCACTACCGGAACGGAAACCGTAGCGGTCGCAGTCTGCAGGTCGGTGAGCGTCAGGGTGTTGCTGTTGCCCTGGAAGGACACGGTTCCAGCACCCGTAATCACGGTCAGTGGTCCACCAAGCGACAGTCCGAGAAGGCCAGTGTTCAGCAACTGGAAGTTGCCGGCATTTCCGCTGGTGACAGTTACACTGCCGGGGGCGACAAATCCGTACACTCCCTGGCGCCGCAACGAGATAAAGTCAGGTGTAAACGTACTGCCGCTGACGGTGCCTCCGATAAAGATGCGCTGGCCAACGATCATTCCAGAATTCCCGAACAGATTGTTGGGGCTGAACCAGCTGTTGTTGAAGAAGCAGATCGCGTAGGTGGAGACGGCGCTGACGTCGATAGTCTGCACCGTGTCAACCAGAGACGAGGTTCCTCCACCGGTTTCGCCCACCCACAAGGTAACGGTCTGCACCGGCCCTGAAGTTGGGTTTACAGCCAGAACGCGGCCGGAAAAGAATGCGAGATCGGTAGTAATGAACTCCACATCGCTGGCCAGCAGACTGCCGTCCAATTGCACCGTGCCCTGCAGGGAAACGAATCCGCCGGAGGTCAGCAGAGAAGCCAGAGTAAATCCGTCGTTGTAGTTTGTGCTGCCATCGACGTTGACGGTGAACTGGCGTCCGAACGGCCCCTGCATCAGGAAAGAATTGCCCGCGACATTTACGGAAACAATTGTGCCTGTCAGATCGGTGATCTGGCCTTAAGATTGGTCGCCTTCACCGCCTCAACGAACATGACCGGATTGATCACGCCTGTGATCTGTCCGCTGCCGTCAACCGCCAGCGATTGCCGAATATCAAATTCCGTATGTACTCCCGCCAGACCGTTGGACGTCACGACCATCGGCGTGGGAAAGGTCACCGTCACCGATGTGGTCTGCGGACTAGTGCTGGTCGGACTGGCAAATGTGCCGTTCAGCGTGCTCACCTGCGGCGGACTTACGGAGCTGATGTAGTTGATCACCGGGCTCGCCAGCACAAAGGTTGCCTGGGTATATGTGTCCGCCGGAACCGCATTGAACGCCAGCGGAGTACGCAATCCCACCAGGCGTGCAAAATCGACTGTGATCGGCGACGACAAGAGCTGCGGAGAATTGCTGGCGCCGGTAAGCGTAATGGAGTTGATCGTGAGGTTCAGGCCGACCACGGAAGGAAGCGGAGCGTCTTCTCCGGTGACATACACCGCGCCAGCCTGCGGATTGCTGGAAAGAGTCGTGCCGCTTCCGCCTCCGCAACCGACCAGGGCGAGACCGCTGAGCACAAGAAGTGCAGTGAGCGCCAGAAACCTTTTCATGACAAACTCCTGAAGGCTGAAAATCGGCGTGTTCTGAGTACGCGTATTCAAGCCCTCTCAGCTTAGAGAAGTTGCGTTACTTTTGGACGGAGTACCTAAGTAAGTTCCGCTCTGGACGCGGGTTTTTGGAGGGATCCGAACCTCGAGGATGCCCCGTCCAAGCTCCGTTTGGGCGGGGATTCAGTCGCGATCTGAGTGATGAGTGAGTACGGGGATATCGCGTTTCGTGTAGCACCACATACAGAAAAACCCGCCCAAGCGAAGCTTGGACGGGCACCCATCTCAGTAAGTTTGCAGTTTTGGCTTTGAGCCGAGGTCCGACGCCCGACGCCCGCTCTTAGATTTCCATAACTTCTTTTTCTTTTGCCTTACTCATCTCTTCCATTTTTTTGATTTCGCCATCGGTCAGTTTCTGGATTTCATCCATGGCGCGCTTTTCGTCGTCCTCGGCAATTTTTTTGTCCTTGGCCGCTTTCTTGATGGCATCGTTCCCGTCGCGGCGAATGTTACGCACCGCGGTCCGGTGCTCCTCCAGCATCTTATTCAGGTGCTTGACCATGTCTTTGCGGCGTTCTTCGGTGAGCGGCGGAACCGGCACGCGAATGATTTTCCCGTCATTCATCGGATTCAATCCCAGATCGGCGGTGCGGATTCCCTTTTCGATCGCAGCCAGCGCGGTTAGATCGAAAGGCTGAATGGTAATGAGCTGCGGTTCCGGCGCGTGTACTTGGGCGATCTGGTTCAAGGGCATCTGTGAGCCGTAGTACTCGACGTTAACGGCATCCAGCATGTGTACCGAGGCGCGTCCGGTGCGGGTGGCAGCCATCGCCTTGCGAAAGTCTTCCACTGCTTTGTCCATTCGCGTCTTGAGCTGCGCGCGAATGTCTTTAAGTGGGCCAGCATCAGCCATGTGTCAGCTCCGTTGATTGTTCAAAATCAAAACGTTGCATTATAAACCTTTGAACAGCAAAAACCTCTGTCATCCCGGCCGGAGCGAAGCGGAGGGACCTTGTGCTTGATGATAGCGCCACCGCTGTCGAAGATCATTCATCGCATCGATAACAACGGACGGGGCAGCACCGCTTGCATCAAACGCAAGGTCCCTCCACTACGCTCGCTGCGCTTCGCTCCGGTCGGGATGACAGGAGTTTGGAGTGGCTGCGGTTCTACGCGCTTACCAGCGAACCGATTTTCTCGCCGAGAACCACTTTGCGGATGTTTCCCCGGTGATTCAGATTGAAAATGATGATAGGCAGGTTGTTGTCTTTACAGAGAGAGATGGCAGTCGAATCCATCACCTTGAGTCCTCGCTTGAGTACTTCCATGTAGCTGATCTCGGAGAACTTGGTGGCGTCTTTTACCAGCATGGGATCGGCGTCGTAGATACCATCTACTTTGGTGGCTTTCAGAATCGCGTCGGCCTTGATTTCCATGGCGCGCAAAGAGGCAGCTGTGTCGGTCGAGAAATACGGGTTGCCCGTGCCTCCGGCGAAGATGACGATCCGTCCCTTTTCCATGTGGCGAATCGCGCGGCGGCGGATAAAAGGCTCGGCCACTTGATTCATCTCGATGGCGGACTGTACCCGAGTGTGAACGCCTTGCTTCTCCAGCGCGTCCTGCAGGGCCAGGGCATTGATCACGGTGGCCAGCATGCCCATGTGGTCAGCGGAGACACGGTCCATCTCACGCGCCTGCTGGGCCACTCCCCGAAAGAAATTCCCGCCGCCAACCACAATGGCGATGTTGACGCCCAGGGTTTGGACGTCGGCAAGTTCAGCGGCAATTTCGTGAATACGGAGAGGATCGACGCCGAAGCCCTGGTTTGCGGCCAGGGCCTCGCCGGAGAGTTTCAGCAGGATGCGTTTGAATACCGGACCTGACATCAGTTGGTTTTCCAGTTTCTGGTTGCCAGTCTCTAGTCACTGGCCCGATGCCTATCGTACACGCGCGTCCGTCCGGAAACTAGAAACCGGAAACCAGAAACTGCTTTATTCGGCTTTCTGTTCTGGTTTGGTTACGGCGACGGTCTCGCCAGCTTCTCCCACCTTGAAGCGGGCAAAGCGACGCACCGCGATGTTCTCCCCCAGCTTGCCGATCTTGGTGGCAACGAGCTGACCGATGCTGACGGTCTGGTCGCGGATGAAAGGCTGTTCGAGCAGGCAGACTTCTTCGTAGAACTTGCTCATCTTGCCTTCGACGATCTTTTCCACCACTTGTGGAGGTTTGCCGGTAGCGGCGGCCTGCGAGCGGTAGATGTCCTTCTCGCGCTCGAAAGCTTCGGGCGTGACGTCTTCCTTGCGCACGAATTTCGGATCGCTGGCCGCGATGTGCATGGCGATGTCGTGTACCAGTTCCTTGAAATCGTCAGTGCGAGCCACGAAGTCGCTCTCGCAGTTTATTTCCAGAAGAACGCCGATCTTGCCTCCGGCGTGAATGTAGCTGGCAACGGCGCCTTCCTTGGTCACGCGGCTCGCTTTCTTGCCGGCCACGGAGATGCCCTTCTTGCGCAGCAGGACGACCGCCTGCTCCAGATCACCCTTGGCTTCGGTCAGGGCATGCTTGCAGTCCATCATCGGCGCTCCGGTCTTTTCCCGAAGCTCTTTCACTTGATTGGCAGAGATATTCACGGTAGTTGTACTCATAATAAAAGTTTCCGGTTTCACGTTTCCAGTTTCTGGAAACCAGAAACCAGAAACTCGAAACAGTCCTTACAAACTTTGACCCGCGCCGGACGACCCGCGCGGGTCTGATTTCCCTCAGGGGCTAAGGTGTTGGTCCTGGCCAACGACCAACGACCGAAGGCCAACGGCGGTTTTAGAACGTCTGGGTTTCAACCTGCGGAACTTCGTCTTCCACGGCTTCCTTGGCAGCTGCTGGCTGCTTGCGTACGCCTGCGCCCAGAACATCTTCCATACTGATGTCCTCGGCTCCGGCTTCAGGAGCGCCGGCGGCTGCGAGTTCTTCTGCAGCCTCAGCTGCCGGAGCCCCTTCGGGTTCAGTGTAGATCGCGGCAGCCATGTCGGCGGCCTGCTTATCCGTCATCAACTGAGCGCCTTCGGCGACTGAATCCGAAATCTTCGAGGCGAACAGGCGGATCGCGCGCAGCGCGTCGTCGTTGCCAGGAATTACGTAATCCACTTCGCTAGGATCGCAGTTGGTGTCGACCACGGCGACCACCGGAATGCCCAGCTTACGGGCCTCGCGAACGGCGATCTGTTCTTTGTTCGAGTCGATGACGAAGATCGCATCCGGCAGACGGCTCATGTTCTTGATGCCGGCCAGGTTGGCCTGGAGATGCTTGCGCTCGCGCTCCAGTTTGATGACTTCCTTCTTGGGCAGCAACTCGTAGCGGCCATCCGTGGCCATCTCGTCGAGTTCCTTGAGTCGCTTGACCGATTTCTGCACGGTCACCCAGTTAGTGAGCAGTCCGCCCAGCCAGCGCTGATTGACGTAGAAGCCGCCGCACTTGGTGGCTTCTTCGGCGATCGCGTCCTGGGCCTGGCGCTTGGTGCCCACGAACAACACAATTTTGCCTGCCGCAGCCAGATCGGCGACGAATTTGGACGCTTCCTTGAACATCTTCAGCGTCTTTTGCAGGTCGATGATGTAAATGCCGTTGCGCTCTCCGAAGATGTATTCCTTCATCTTGGGATTCCAGCGCTTGGTCTGATGCCCGAAGTGAACTCCAGCTTCGAGCAATTCCTTCATGGTGATGTTAGCCAATCAACCTCCTCATTTGGTCTGCATCCGGCGGAGCATCAGTTCCTAGTTCCATGTTTCCGGTTTCAAAACCAGAAACTGGAAACCGGAAACTTGAAACTGCTCTTCCGGATTGCCATTCCCGCCCCGCGCCGCGAGGCACAGGATGAATTGAACACCTTAAAATCAATTTCAAGGTTTCGCAGGTTTCAAGATTTCGCGAAACCTTGAAACGTTGCAACCTTGAAACGTTGCAACCTTGAAACCTTACCGCTTGCTGTACTGGAACCGTTTCCTGGCGCCCTTCTGACCGTACTTCTTGCGTTCCTTGGAGCGTGAGTCGCGGCTGACCAGTCCTTCTGCTTTCAGCTTTTTTCGCAGTTCGATGTTGAACAGCATCAGCGCGCGGGCGATACCCAGCTTCACCGCGTCCGCCTGGCCGTTCACTCCACCGCCACTGACTCGGGCGAGCACATTGAACGTGGCCGCTGTCTCAGTCGATAGCAGAGGCTGCTTCGCAGCCGAGCGCTGGGATTCAGTCACGAAATATTGCTCAAAAAGACGCCCGTTGACTTTGAAATCACCACTGCCCGGACGCAGATAAACGCGCGCGATTGCCGACTTGCGGCGTCCCGTACCGTAATACTGCACTAGCTCTGCCATGTTTTAGCTTCTAGCTCCTGGCTTCTAGCTCCCGGCCATTCAGGCTGGGAGAGAACCCGGCTATCGAACCCTTTCAAAGAATTCCAAATCTCGCTTACTGATCCAACTCTTGAAACCAAACTTTTGAAACCAGAAACTCGAAACCGCCCTACGCCTTCACCGCTTCCAGAACTCTTACCTGCGGCTTCTGGGCTTCGTGAGGATGCTTTTCGCCGCGATAGACCTGCAGCTTGCTGATCATGTGATCGCCCATCTTCGTCTTGGGCAGCATGCGCTTGATCGCTTCTTCGATAATCAGCTCGGGCTTGCGGTCGAAACGCTTGCGAAATTCTTCCGTACGCAATCCGCCCGGATATCCGGTGTAATGCTGATACACCTTCTGCTCGGATTTCATTCCCGTCGTCTTCACCTTTTCGGCGTTGATGACGATGACGTGATCTCCGGTATCGATAAACGGCGTGTATTGCGGGTTTTCTTTACCCATGAGGATGCGCGCGACCTGTGAAGCCAGCCGGCCGAGCGTTTGCCCAGACGCATCCACGACGTACCACTTGCGCACAATTTCCCCCGCTTTGGGGAAATAGGTTGACATTACGAGTCTCCCAGAAATTAAAAAAGCTAAAGAAGACCGCTGAGTATCCACTTCAACGCCGAAG
>Ga0163162_10000177_pt1 | contig 58576 bp, 48 predicted proteins | sample S55metaG_FD_115310 | JGI IMG/M metagenome (GOLD analysis project Ga0163162, IMG submission 115310) | Switchgrass rhizosphere microbial communities from Kellogg Biological Station, Michigan, USA - S5-5 metaG | ecosystem: Host-associated > Plants > Roots > Rhizosphere > Soil | place: USA...
AACAACTAACGAGCAAAGAATGGAACCAAACAGTGGATTGTACGATGCGCAATTTGAACACGATGCCTGCGGTATTGGGTTCGTTGCACATGTGAAAGGGCGAAAATCGCATCAAATCATCTCCGATGCACTTACTATTTTAGAAAATCTAGATCATAGAGGGGCATGTGGAGCAGAACCAAATACAGGCGATGGCGCAGGTATTATGATTCAGATTCCTCACGAATTTTTTTACGACGAATGTTTAAAAGCGGGTTTTAGCCTACCAGAAACCAATAATTATGGTGTTGGTATGTTATTTATGCCTAAGGATATTAGATCCAGAGAAGAATGCAGGGAACTGATTTACCGTGCAGCTGAAAAGCTGGGCCTAGAAATTTTAGGTTTTAGAAAAGTTGATGTTAACACAACAGATATCGGCAATATGGCTCTTTCTGTTGAACCAGAAATTGAGCAGGTATTTATTGCCCGTCCATACGCGGTAGCACCGGGTGCAGATTTCGAACGTAAACTTTATATCTTTAAAAATTATCTGATCAAACTGATCGTAAATACCGTTCATGGCGGTAAAGATTTTTACATTGTTTCGCTTTCTGCCCAAACCATTATATATAAAGGTCAGCTCACTTCATTACAGGTACGTACTTATTTTACCGATCTTACCGATAAGCGCATGGTTTCTGCTTTAGGTCTGGTGCACTCGCGTTTTGCAACCAATACTTTCCCATCATGGAGACTGGCTCAACCATTCCGCTTTATTGCACACAATGGTGAGATCAATACCTTGCAAGGAAACTTAAACTGGTTTAGGGCGGGTGTTAAATCTTTTGCTTCTGCTTACTTTACACCAGAAGAATTGGATATGCTATTGCCTGTAATTGATGAAACCAATTCAGATTCAGGCTGTTTAGATAATGTTATCGAATTATTACTTCACTCTGGAAGAAGCCTGCCTCATGTATTAATGATGCTGGTGCCGGAAGCATGGGATGGCAATGAAGATATGGATCCTGTAAAAAAGGCATTTTACGAATTCCACGCTACTTTAATGGAGCCATGGGATGGACCTGCGGCCATTGCTTTCACTGATGGTAAATTAATTGGTGCTACTTTAGACCGTAACGGTCTCCGTCCTTCGCGTTATGCCATTACTTCTGATGACCGTGTAATTATGGGTTCTGAAGCTGGTGCACTAGCCATCGACCAGAGCACAATAATCGAAAAAGGCCGTTTAACCCCTGGCAAAATGTTCGTAGTAAACATGGAGCAGGGCAGGATTATCAGCGATAACGAAATTAAAGAAGAAGTTTGTGGCAAAAGCCCTTACGGCGATTGGATTAACCAATATCAGATCCGCTTAGAAGAATTACCTGAGCCGCGTGTAATGTTTACCGGCCTATCAACTGAATCTATTTTCAAATATCAGCAGGTTTTTGGTTACAGCAGGGAAGATATAGATCTTTTGCTTAAACCAATGGCTATTGAAGGCAAAGAGCCAATCGGTTCGATGGGTACAGATACGCCATTGGCTATTTTATCCAAACGTCCACAACACTTATCTTCTTATTTTAAGCAGTTATTCGCACAGGTAACCAATCCACCAATTGACCCAATCAGGGAGAAAGTGGTGATGAGTTTGGCCAGTTTTATGGGAAGCATGGGTAACCTCCTGGAAGAAACACCAAAACAGGCACACTGTGTGGCCATTAAACATCCTATTTTAACCAACCAGGAATTAGAGAAATTAAGAAGTATTGATACTGGTGTTTTCCAGGCTAAGACTTTACAAACCTATTTCAGGGCTGATGGCAAACCAGGCGCTATGGCGAAAGCTTTAGACCGTTTATGCCGTTATGCGGTTGATGCGGTTGAGGATGGTTTTCAGGTGATTGTATTAACCGATAGGGCTATCGATTCTGAACATGCTGCAATGCCTTCTTTATTGGCTGTTTCGGCAGTACACCATCATTTAATCCGTAAAGGATACCGTGGTGCTGTAGGTATTGTAATAGAAGCTGGCGATATTTGGGAAGTACATCATTTCGCTACTTTATTAGGCTTTGGCGTTACGGCAATAAATCCTTATCTCGCTTTAGAAACGATTAATGGTTTTCAGCAAGAATCTGGTTTATCAGCAGAACGACTTACCAAAAACTATATCTACGCCGTAAATAGCGGTTTGCTTAAAATTTTCTCTAAAATGGGTATCTCAACCCTGCAATCATATCAGGGTGCACAGATTTTTGAGATTTTAGGCTTAAATAAACAAGTTGTAAATACTTATTTCACAGGTGCAGTTTCACGTATTGGTGGTTTAGGCCTGGATGAAATTGCAAAAGAAACGTTAATTAAACACCACCGTAGTTTTGGCCCGCTAACACAAACCGAAAACTTATTGCCAGCAGGTGGAACCTATAAATTCCGTCGTAAAGGTGAAGCGCATTTGTTTAATCCGCAAACCATTCACTTATTACAAAACGCAACACGTAAAAACGATTATAATATCTTCAAACAATACTCTAAGTTGGTGAATGAGCAAACACAGCAGGCTTATACCATCCGCGGATTATTCGAATTTAACTATAGCCGTCCGTCAGTACCTTTAAATGAGGTAGAATCAACCGAGGCAATTTTAAAAAGATTTGCAACAGGGGCAATGTCTTTCGGTTCAATCTCTCACGAGGCGCACTCTACATTGGCAATTGCCATGAATCGTATCGGCGGCAAGAGCAATACCGGAGAAGGCGGTGAAGATGAAATGCGTTATACCAAATTGCCAAATGGCGATAGCATGCGTTCAGCAATTAAACAAGTTGCTTCTGCACGTTTTGGTGTAACGAGTTATTATTTAACCAATGCTGATGAGTTACAGATTAAAATGGCTCAGGGCGCTAAACCAGGAGAGGGTGGCCAGTTACCTGGACACAAAGTAGATGATTGGATTGCCAAAGTTCGTCACTCTACGCCTGGTGTAGGTTTAATTTCGCCTCCTCCACACCACGATATTTATTCGATCGAGGATTTAGCACAGTTAATTTACGATCTTAAAAATGCCAACCGCGCAGCCAGGATCAATGTTAAACTCGTATCTAAAGCTGGCGTAGGTACTATAGCAGCTGGTGTGGCCAAGGCACATGCTGATGTAATTCTAGTTTCAGGTTTTGATGGTGGTACCGGCGCTTCGCCGTTAACTTCTATCCAGCACGCTGGTTTGCCTTGGGAACTTGGCTTAGCAGAAGCACACCAAACGTTAGTTAAAAACAAATTGCGTAACCGTATTGTGTTACAAACCGATGGTCAATTAAAAACAGGGAAAGATATCGCGATTGCAGCATTATTAGGTGCTGAAGAATGGGGTGTTGCTACAGCAGCATTGGTAACTTCAGGCTGTATCATGATGCGCAAATGCCATTTAAATACTTGTCCGGTTGGAGTTGCTACGCAAGATCCGGAATTAAGAAAATTATTTACCGGCGATGCAGATCATGTGGTAAACTTATTTTATTTCCTTGCTGAAGAATTACGTGAAATTATGGCTGAACTAGGTTTTAGAACCATCCACGAAATGATCGGCCAGGCTGATATTTTAAAAGTACGCGAACTGCCTGCTGAAGACTGGAAATTGAAACATCTTGATTTATCGGCCATATTATATAAAGCAGAGGAAAATGGTTTGCCCCTATATAATACAGAAAGTCAGGACCATGGTTTAGATCAGGTTTTAGATCATCAGTTAATTGCTGCTGCACAACCTGCTATTGATCATAACGAACCTGTATTTGCCAGCTTTGAGGTAAAAAATACTGATCGTGCATTGGGTACCATGTTATCAAATGAAATATCTAAAGTTCATTTAGGCGCTGGTTTACCGCCAGATACAATAAACTTTAAATTTGTTGGCTCTGCCGGACAAAGTTTTGGTGCTTTCAATACCCGTGGGGTAACGTTATCATTAGAAGGTGAAGCAAACGATTACGTAGGTAAAGGATTATCAGGTGCCAGATTAGCTATTTATCCTTTCTCAAATTCAACATTTATCCCTGAGCAGAATATTATTATCGGTAATGTGGCTCTTTATGGAGCAACTTCTGGTGAGCTATTTGCCCGTGGTAAAGCAGGTGAGCGTTTTGCTGTACGTAACTCAGGCGCAACTGCCGTTGTTGAAGGCGTGGGCGATCACGGTTGTGAATACATGACTGGTGGTGAAGTACTGATTCTTGGTGATACCGGCAGTAATTTCGCTGCAGGGATGAGCGGTGGTGTAGCATGGATTTATGATGCCAATGGATCTTTCGAACGTAAATGCAATAAAGAAATGGTTGATTTAGATCCACTGCAGGCAGAAGATGAAGAGCGTATTTTAGCTTTACTTAAAACGCATATCCGCTTAACGGATAGCAAAGTAGCTGAATTTATCTTAAGTGATTGGAAAACACAATCTGCTCATTTTGTAAAAGTATTCCCTAAAGAATATAAAGCAGTATTAAGCAAACGTAACCAACAAGTAAAAACACACTAGGCCATGGGAAAAGTAACAGGATTTCAAGAATACGATAGAGTTGCACCCACTAGAGAAGAGGCTGCAACACGTGTAAAACATTACGGTGAATTTTTAAATAATTTACCTCCACAAGAATTAAATAATCAAGCTGCCCGTTGTATGGATTGCGGCGTACCTTTTTGCCAATCAGGTTGCCCATTGGGTAATGTGATACCAGAATTTAACGATGCTGTTTATCAGGGTAAATGGGAACTAGCGACCAATATTTTATTAAGCACCAATAATTTTCCAGAATTTACCGGTAGGATTTGTCCAGCCCCATGCGAATCAGCATGTGTATTAGGCATCAACCGACCACCTGTGTCTATCGAAGAAATTGAAAAGCACATTATTGAAATTGCTTTCGAAAAGGGATTTATTAAAGCTAAAGCACCTTTAATCAGAACGGGTAAAAAAGTTGCCGTAATTGGTTCAGGTCCTGCAGGCTTAGCTGCTGCTGCTCAGTTAAATAAAGTTGGACATGAAGTTACGGTTTTCGAACGTGATGATGCCCCGGGTGGATTATTAAGGTATGGTATTCCTGATTTTAAACTACAGAAAAATGTAGTAGATCGCCGTATTGATTTGATGAAAGAAGAAGGCATCATTTTTAAATGCAATGCCAATGTAGGCGAAAATGTAGAAATAGGTACTTTGTTGCGCGATTTTAATGCGATTGTATTGGCAGGCGGTTCAACTATTCCACGCGATCTACCCATTGATGGTCGTTCGGCTAAAGGTGTGCATTTTGCAATGGACTTTTTGAAACAACAAAATAAACGGGTAGCAAGCAGAGCTGTTGAAACGGAAGATATTATGGCTACAGGTAAAAATGTAATTGTAATTGGTGGTGGTGACACCGGATCTGATTGTATTGGTACTTCAAACCGTCATGGAGCGAAATCAGTTACACAATTTGAGATTATGCCAATGCCTCCTCAGGTACGCAATGAGCATATGCCTTGGCCAAATTATCCAATGTTGTTAAAAAATACTTCTTCTCATGAAGAAGGTGCACAAAGAGCATGGTCCGTTAATACCAAAAACTTTATTGCTGATGAAAAAGGCAACCTTAAAGCATTAAAAGTAATTGATGTGGAGTGGGAGATTGATGCGAACGGACGTCCGGTTACTTTTAAAGAAGTTGCAGGTACCGAAAGGGATCTTCCATGTGAACTGGTATTATTGGCAATGGGATTTTTACATCCTCAAAAAGAAGGTTTAATTGAAAAACTAGGTGTAGAGTTAGATAATCGTGGAAACGTGAAGGCATCTGAACATACGTACCAAACTAATATTGCGAAGATTTTTGCTGCTGGTGATGTTCGCCGTGGACAATCATTAGTGGTTTGGGCCATTTCAGAAGGTAGAGAAGCTGCCCGCAAGGTAGATGAATACTTAATGGGCGCAACTAAATTAGCGTCAAAAGATGCAGTAGCATATGCTTAAGTAGGTTTAAATTTATATTTTTTGGGTCGTGGTGAAAACCGCGACCTTTTTTTATTTTTTATGAGGTCGTTATACTGAAGTTGTTTCAGTATCTATGATGTTGTTTGGTCCCCCTCTGTCCGTAGAGTTAAGCGCAGCGTCTCTACGGATTGGGAATAGGGATGAGTTTTAAACTCAGCAAGCACGAGTTGAGACTCTTATCCATTCTACAATCCGTAGAGCCCTCCAGAACTCTACGGACAGAACGGAATGATGGTAAGAATAAACGATATGTTATAAACAAAAATTAAAACAACTTCAATTGTTCATCTCTCAGTGGCTTTTCTTTCCCAAAAACTGTTCTGCCGCCATATTTCCAGCTTTCAGCGCGTTCTTTTTGAATCACTTTTTCAAAATCCATATTCGGTATAAAGTCTTTTTCGGCATTGCGGGCAATTTGATGAAGTGAATTTATCGCTTGTTGTTTATCGGTATTGCCAATCTTCGCCTTTTCTATTGCCTTTTGTAAAACACTTATTGTTTCATCGTAAACGTTTACGGGAACAGGAAAGGGGTGGCCATCTTTACCACCATGCGCGAAAGAATAACGTGCAGGATCAGTAAAACGGGAGGGTGTGCCATAAATCACCTCACTCACTAAAGCCATAGATTGTAAAGTTCTTGGACCCATGCCTTCCAATAATAACAGTTCCTCAAAGTCTTTTGGCTGTTTTTCCTGTGCCAGCCACAAGATACTTCCTAAACGTTTTAAATCTACATCTTTTGCTTTCACATCATGATGATTGGGTAATACCAACTTTTGTATTTCATTAAGCATCCGTGTGGGCGATTCAGCTGTAATACTCATCATACTTTGCCTTGTCTGGTCAGCATTGTTAGCCGTTAAATTCAGGATCTGACCTTGGTTAATGCCACAGATACCTGTATGTGGCTCTTCTACAAAAGATTTTAGATTTTCAGAATGCCAGTGGTATCTTCTCGCTGTTGCGCTACTATCGCTCATGCCTTGCTGTACTACTGCCCAATCGCCTTCATTACTTAAAACAAAACTATGGAGGTACAGTTGAAATCCATCTTGAATGGCAGTATTATCTACTTTTGCACTGAGTTTACTAGCCCGAACCAATTCTGTACCATTTAAACCTGTTTTATCCGCAATTTTTAAAAGTTCATTGGGTGTTTCCCTACTGTGCTTGCCTTTGCCTCCACAAATGTAGATTCCCAACTCTTTAGATAAGGGATTTATCGATTTCTTCAACGCACCCATTACTGATGTGGTGATTCCTGAAGAATGCCAGTCCATTCCCATTACCGCACCCAAGCTCTGAAACCAAAACGGACTGCTTAACCGACGTATCACTTCTGCCTTACCATACTCCAAAAGTATAGCTTCTGTTATCGCCAGGCCAAGTGCGGCCATACGCTGTGCCAACCAAGGTGGTACATGGCCATAATGTAAGGGTAAATCTGCGCTTCCTGATCTTTTCAATACTAACAAATTTAGCAAAAAAAATATTAAATTGAAAGATAGTTTGCACCCTGTTAAATTTAATTTTTAAACTGCTGATCTAAAAAATTAATCATTATTTTGGAAACCTGCTCAAACCAGGGATTAAATAACCAAAAGGGGTGAGGTGTATCAGGCAGGGTATGAACTTCAGAATAAATGCCAAAAGGTTTAATTTTTGAAATTAAATCGTCTCTACCGGCATGAAATCGGGTTGTAGAACTATTGATAAACAGCATTGGAACGGTATTTTGTCCGGCATGATTTAACGCTGAGGCATTATACCATACCGCCGGATTTTCTTTTAAATCTGCCCCAAGCCAAATCGCCGCAACAGATTTCCGGTTGGGATCTGTACTTACCTCAGCAGATTCAGGATGATCGAAAGCCAGTATACCATCTACGTCAATTACAGTCTGAACGTGACTACTATGGCTATTTATTTTTTCCTTCTCGAACTGAGGATCATTGTTGGTTGTGCCAACTAGAGCAGCCAATTGTCCGCCGGCAGAAAATCCGGCTACCGAAATTTTATTGGTATCTATATTAAATTGCTCCGCATTTGCTTTTATCCATCTTATTGCATTTTTCAAATCATAAACTGCTGCAGGGAATTTTGCGTGGGTAGATAAGCGATAATCAGTAGTAACAGCCACATAACCGTTTTGAGCCATTTTTTGAGCCATCGGAATGTTCTGCGCACGATTACCAGAACGCCAGCCACCACCAAAAACAAATAAAACTGCGGGTGTTAGTTTTTGAGATTTCTTTGGATAAATTACATCCAGCAATAAATTCCCTGTTAGATATTTGGCATAAACAATATTGCGTCTGACTTTAAAATTACCCTTTTCTAACGGGTAGGCAATAGTAATGTAAGGGCGCTTCTTTTTTTCTTTAACATAAGTAGAATAGATGCTGAATGAAGTATCAGCAGGGATTTTTTGCGCCTGACTTGCGGTAAAATAGCATATAAAAATTAAGGTTAGAAATTTCATTATGGTAAATATATGGAATAGTTTAGCCGTGATGAAACGTTTGAATTTATATTTTGTTAAGTTTAAACTTTAATGCAGCACCAGATTTAATGCGAAAATTTTTACAACGTTTACTAAGTGCCTGGATTATTCGCATGTCGAATAAGTTTGGCTCAAACCCCAACCGTAAACGCATCCATGAGGCTTTAAATAAACTTTATGAGACTATTAACCTCAGCCCTGGAAAACGGGGACTGATTTTCGAAGTTACCGATACTGACAAATTCATCATTTTATCAGATCAGCACAAAGGTGCCCGCGATGATGCTGACGATTTCACTTTAGCTGAAAAGAATTACCTAAGGGCACTCGAATATTATAGCCAACAGGATTTCCATTATATAAATTTGGGTGATAGCGAGGAGCTTTGGGAGAATCTACTCGAATCAGTAATCAAACACAATAAGGAAACATTCGAAGCAGAGAAAGCCTTTATTGATAAAAATCATTTCACTAAAATATTTGGCAATCACGATTTGTATTGGGACAACGATCCCTTATCACAATTTAACCTGAAAAGGATATATGGAGAAGTCATTCGTATTTATGAAGGAGCAATATTAAGGATGCCTGTAAAAGAAGGTAAACTGGATATTTTTCTCACCCACGGACACCAAGGCGACTTACAGAGTGATGGAAACTGGTTAAGTAAGTGGTTCGTAAGTACCATTTGGGCACCGCTACAGTCGTACCTTCAAATTAATCTAAATACACCCGCGTACGACAATCAACTAAAAACAGTGCACAATACATTGATGTACGATTGGGTCATCACCCAAAAAAATATCGCTTTAATTACCGGGCACACGCACCAACCCGTTTTTGCATCGTTAACACACCTTGAAAGGATCTATTTAAAACTGAACAAAGCCGAAAAAGAAAAAAATACCAGTGATATTGCTTTTTTGAATGCCGAACTTCATAAACGGATAAAAGAAGGAGATAAAGCACCACTTTTCGGCAAATACAAGCCAGGTTATTTTAACAGCGGGTGCTGTTGTTTTAGTGATGGCGATATCACGGGTATCGAAATAGCTGATGGTTTTATCAGACTGATCAAATGGTCATACCATAAAAATAACATACCCGAAAGGATTTTATTGGAAGAAATGAAAATCAATGATTTATCAGATTTAAATCTATTTGATGGGTAATGCGACGTAGAAAGTAGCGCCTAAATCTTTACCATTGCTTTCTGCCCATAACTTACCTTTATGAATCTCAACAAGTGCATTGGCGGCAATTAATCCCAATCCATAGCTATTCTCACGATTAGTGCTTACCGAACTCAGCGGGACAAATTTCAAGAAAACTTTTTCTAAATCTTCTTCAGTTAAACCCACTCCATTGTCTTTTATTGCAACAGTTACCTCATTATCAGTTATTTTACTAGTAATAATGGTTTCATTTCCTATTGGCGAAAACTTGATCGCATTATCTATCAACTGACTAAAAACCATTGCGATTTTATCAGGATCAGCAAAAACCTCAACAGGTTCATGAATATCAATTAGAATTGTCTGGTTTTTGCGTTCAAACGATAGCGTAAATTCTTTTTTTACCTCTTCCAGTATCTGATTTAGATCTATTTTATCTTTTTTAGGTTTAAATGAGGTTGCTTCTTTCCGGGCAGCACTCAAAATACCATTCAGATTATCAATCATTTTTTTCGATTGCGCATTAATCTTTCCGGCAATTAAAGATGTTTTGTCGTCAATACCGGGAATGCGCCCCAGCAATTCAGATTGAAGTGTAATAGTCGTCATTGGATTTTTCAGATCATGAACAAGCACATGTAAACGATCATCATAAGCCCTTAAAGTTCTTCTAATCGCCATTCTGGACTCCAATTTTTCCGCTACCATATCAGCTAAATGCTGTAGCATTTTTAACTGCCTGTCTTCAATGGGCTTAGCTGTCGTATCAGCCACGTAAATCAGACCAACTTGATAACCGTCAGGCGATACGATTGGCACTGAAGCAAAAAAAGCAAACCTGCCACTGTCCTGATCCTGAATAATTTCTAAAGCAGATCCACCAATCTCTGATTTTAAGAAAAAACAATCATTGCCTTCAAAGCAGATTCCGGCAAATGATACATCAAATATTTCGGCAGCCAATTGCGAAATCTGGTCGAACGCATTTTCGGCAGGGGTATTTAAAATCTCATAATTATACAGCTTTTTCAAACGCATGGCTTCGTTTGAATAAATATCTTGTTCTGCTTTTTCGTATTGCATTGTGGTACACTTAATAGATAGATGAATAGCTAAAGGTAGAAATTATGTACAATACCATAAACAATTAAGCGTTAAATTTAGTTATTATAAGATTGGAGATTATAAAGCAGAAAGCATCAAAACTACCATCAAAAACAGATAAATAATGAGATTATACATAGAACGTAAACCTGTTAAGGTAAACCCAGATACGAAGAGAGTTATTGCACGTTTTTTTTTTAATGGAGAGGAAAGAGCGCTAGAAGTAATCCGTAAGGTTTTACAATTTCCGGATGAAAAAGTATTTTCGTTAATATCGCCCATTTTACAAGAATATTCTAAAAGACACCGGAATATCACCAAAATCTTAACCCGTCATTGTAAAAAATTAAAAAAACAATTTACAGCCTTAGGCACATCATTTGAAGACATTGATGAATATACCAGGTTGTTGATTGGTGCTTACTTTACACATGAATATTCAATAGAATCAGCCGCATTTTTTAATCCGAGCATTGTGGATGATCCTGATCAGACTGATTTGGTTGAAGGCGAAAAAAGAGTAATTATCAGCTTCAGGGCTGTAGGCGAGGGGCACATTTCTTCAATCGTCTTTCGCCGCGCTTTAATCGATAAAAATAATAATATCCAGGTTTTACCTGTTGGTAATTATGTTGATGAGGCTGAGGTTGTAAAAAATGCTATTTATGTAAAGAAATTATTCCTAAAAAAGGCGGCTTATGCACAGATTGATCCTGCTGTTTTAGAAGAAATTGAATCGAAACTTGATGATAAATTTGAATACACCAGTTTAAGCAACATCATTAAAGACTCTAAAAGCTTATACAAAGAAAATCCATCTCGGCTAATGGAGTACGATAAAATACTTTGGTTATCAGACACTTACCATACCATTACTTTTTCAAAAGATACGGATATTTCTGATCGTGTAATTTTCCCTATTTCAGAATTTGAACGTAAAGGTATTGAAGATGCGCGTTTCGTGAAATTTATTAAAGATGATGGCAAAGTATTATATTATGCTACCTATACTGCATTTGACGGCTCTTTAATTATCCCAAAACTCGTCCAAACAGAAGATTTCTATGAGTTTAAAGTAATCCCGCTTTATGGAGATGGTGCACAGAACAAAAATCTGGCATTATTTCCTCGAAAAATTAATGGAAAATATGTGATGATGAGCCGGATAGATGGATGGAACAATTACCTGATGTTTTCTGATAAGGTAAATGTATGGGAAAATCCTATTCTTTTAAAGCAACCCCGTTACGATTGGGAGCTGGTGCAAATTGGCAATTGTGGTTCGCCTATAGAAACCGAAAAAGGTTGGCTTGTAATTACACACGGAGTTGGACCAATGAGAAGATATTGCATTGGGGTAAGTTTATTGGATCTGGAAAACCCGAATATTGAAATAGGCCATTTAAAAGAGCCTTTAATTATCCCTAATAATGATGAAAGGGAGGGCTATGTACCAAATGTGGTTTATTCTTGTGGATCAATTATTAGTAATGGTGAATTGATTATACCTTATGGCTTATCAGATTATAGCTCATCATTTGCTACTGTAAATCTAGAATTGCTGTTAAACAGGCTATTAGAAAATAATTAGATTTTATATACTGCGCTTACCAATTGTGCTATCCTTTAGTGTAGATTGCATTATAATTAAATCCTGAAGTCATCTTATTCAATAATCAAAGGTATTTAACGGGATGGCTTCTGCCTTTACTGATCAAAAAAGTTCATGCACAAAAAAAGCTGATTTATATCGAATCAGCTTTAATATTTCAAAGATAGTCTAAGCCTAGCTAATCTTATTTGCCTCCAGTAACGGTGAGGACAACGTTTCATATTCCATTTCGGCACTTTTCAAAATAGCCAGATGCGAGATGAAATAGGCCAATGTACTTTCTGCACCCTGGTTCCTGTTTACACTATTAAACTGCAATCCATCCGCACAACCATTGGTTTCATAATCGTATAAAGGAATATGAAGGCTGTTTTCGCCTAAGAACCATTTGTAGCTCATATGCATCAAATTCAGATATCGATCATCTTTCGTAATCTCGAAGGTTTTTGCATACAGTAGAACCATGGCCATTGTTTCTAAAGCTTGTTGATCATAAATCGGATTTTCACCATGCTTTTTCATCCAGCCAGCATTTCCAACAGGATTCAGGTATCCATTTTCAAAAGAAAAACTATTTAAAAACGCAATACTCTCCATAGCAACCTGGTACGATTCTTTGTTTCCGGTAGCTTCATAATGGTGAAGCAACGCCAGCGGCAAAATGGCATTATCATAGGTCAAAATATCTTCAAACCAGTGCCAGTCGCCATCTTTATTTTCTCTATAAGAAGCCACTAATGCATCCGCAAGCATATTAATTTCCTGGCTGATTAACTCATCTCCGGGATGTGCATTTAAGTAATAAGATAAACCAATAATCGTATTAGCCTTTCCTCTTAAATATTTAAGTTCTTTAAAATGTTTTATACAATGAGAAAACAATTCGCGCCCAAACTCACGGTAGGAATTATTTGGGGCACTTGAAACTAAATACCCCAATGCCCAGATGGTTCTTCCGAAAGAGTCTTCAGAGCCTACTTCATCTAAGTATTGCCGGTTAAAACTTAAGAAATTCCTGAAATTTCCATCTTCTGTTTGCATGTATTGGATAAAACTGAGGTATATTGGCATAAGAGCCAAAGCCCTTTTGTTTTTATCCTGCTCAACAGCCATTAAAGACATAATTAATGCCCTTGCATTATCATCAATACAATAGCCTTCTTTTAAATTTGGAATCCCAAAACGTGCATGTTGAATTATCCCAGTATCATCTGTGAGTAAGGCAATATGGTTTAAATTTAATGCTGGCATTCCTTCCACATCTATAATCGGCGGAATCGTTCTTTGTGCTTTAACCTCAGCGGATAGTGCCTCATTCAATACATTAAGATAAATACTTCCGATAGCTGGCCAACGCAGATTTAATCCATATTCGTAAGCATTTTTTTTCAGTTCCTGGTATTTATCGTTGTCACTTAAAAGATCATTAACAATTGCAGCAAGTTTATGGTGATCCTTAAAATCGAATAATTTACCTCTATTATCGGCCAATAGCTCTTGTGCATGCCAGTATGGAGTAGAAATTACCGCCGCACCGGCACCAATAGCATATGATAAAGTTCCGCTGGTAATCTGGGCTTCATTTAAATAAGGTGTAATGTATAAACAACATGCGGTTAAATACTGATGAAGTTCTTCTTCCGAAACGAATTTATTAACAAAAACAATATTTTTTTCCACGCCCAAATCCTTTGCCAGTGCTTTCAAACTGTCGCGATATTCTTCGCCATTATGTTTTACTACGCCAGGATGGGTATTGCCTAAAATCATATATAAAACATCAGGATGTTTAGCTACAATTTCCGGTAAAGCCTTGATTACAGTTTCTAAACCTTTATTTCTACTGATCAAACCAAATGTAAACAGTACTTTTTTACCCCTAAATAATTCACTCTGTGCAATTTGATTATTTACGATAGGTTCTAAATCCGGAACACCATGTTCTATCAATTGAATAGATACTTTGGGAATCTGATATATGCTGGTTAAAAACATTACCGCTTTTTTGCTCATTACCACCAGTTTCGACGATTTAGATGCAATCTCCTTGATGATGGTTTGCTGCATAAAATTCGGCTCTTTTAAAACCGTATGCAAAATAGTAATGAACGGCTTTTTTAACCTGTTAATTAGTGAAAGTAAAAACACACCACTATTACCACCATATATGCCAAATTCGTGTTCAATAATACAAGTATCTACATCACTGTTATTGATAAAATCGGCTGCCTCAAGGTAATCTTGCTGATTTTGTTGTCGGATAACAAATTTTACTTCATTTGGATATTGATGTTCATTCACATCATCCGACTCATTCATCGCAACTACAAAACTCTTGTTGGCATCGTAAGTGGGATTTAAGCTTAAAGCATTAACCAGATTTTGATTGAAGGTAGCTAGGCCACATTCACGGGGCGGATAGGTAGAAATATAGGCTATTTTCATCTTTTTAAATGTTTTCAATGGTAATTACAATCATGATCTCTTTTTTCCCTCAATTACTTTGAAAAAGCATGATGGTTCACAAGTATTTCAATAAGGTTATGATTAAACAACATTATATAATTTAAATAGTTTGTTATTCGGCCGTTTTGCTGTCAATAAACTCAAAACAATAAGTTTTAGAGACATGTTTAATAGATAAATATTTAAATGTTTAGCTATGAGATCAATATGGAAAGGTTCGATTGGATTTGGTTTGGTCAACATTCCGGTTAAGTTGTTTTCCGGTGTCCAGAACAGCAACCTCGATCTAGATATGCTCGATGAACGCGATCATGCCAAGATTAAATTTTTGAGGGTGAATGAAAATACGCACAAAGAGGTGCCTTATGAGAAAATTGTGAAAGGCTACTTTTTAAAAGACAAGTATGTAATATTGGATAAGCACGATTTTGAAGAGGCTGCACCTGAGAAAACTAAGATTATCGAGTTGGAGAATTTTGTTGATATAAAAGATATCAATCCTATCTATTACGAAACTTCTTATTATACAGAACCTGAAAAACAGGGAAGAAAAGCTTATGGTTTATTGTTGAAAGCATTACAAAAATCTGGCAAAGCCGGTGTGGCCAGGTTTGTGCTAAGGAATACTGAAAATCTTTGTGTGATTCATCCCATGGAAGATGTTATTGTCATCACAAAAATTAGATTTAATCAGGAAATAAGGAGCTTATCTGAAATCAATAAGGTTGATGATATCAGCATTACCAAAAAAGAAATGGATGTGGGATTGGCGCTGATTAAACAATATAGCTCAAAATTTGACCTAAGTACTTTTAAAGATGATTACAGCAATGAATTATTGAAAATTATTAAGGCAAAGGCCAAAGGAAAACGAGCAACAGTTAAAAAGATGAAACCTCAAAAAGCCTCAAGTGATGATTTATACGATCAGTTGATGCAGAGTTTAGGTTCCAAAAAAGGAGCTTAAGCAGCAATCAGTTTGCGGTTATCAGTTATGAGTTTTTAAAGCTTTTCACTCAGTGCCATACAGCGCTGCATTGAAGTGAAAAACACTTCAATGCAGCTTTTATTTATTTAAAAGCAGCTTTTAATTGGTCAGCAGCATAAGTCTGTGCGGCTTTCGCCTCGGGTACAATAAGCGACATCCCAAAGAACTCGTGTGTTACACCTTCGTAATTTTTAGTCTCAACTTTTACCCCGGCCGCTTTCAGCTTATCGGCTAACATTACGCCGTCATCATGTAAAGGATCTATTTCGGCAGTAATAATAGTTGTTGAAGGAAGTCCTTTTAAATCCGCATTAATTAGTGATATCCTGGAATCCTGTGCTTCAATCGTGCTATTCAGGTATTTTTCCATAAACCAGCTCATCATTGCTTTGTTCAATGGCTTGGCATTTGCATACATTTTATAAGATTTTGTATTCATATCTGCCTGAGCAATAGGATAGATCAGTACTTCATGTACAGGGAGCATGATGTGTTTATTTCTCGCCATAACAGATACGTTTGCAGCTAAATTTCCGCCTGCACTTTCGCCCACTACAGCAATCTTCGCTGGATCGGCCTTCAAATCTACTGCATGTTTTACTACCCATTCATAAGCAGTAAATGCATCGTTATGGGCTGTAGGAAACTTGTTTTCAGGAGCTAAACGATAAGCTACAGAAACTACAATTGCACCAACCTGTTCAGCTAAAGCCTGCGCTGATGCATGATACACATCTAAATTAGCAATGACGAAACCACCACCATGATAATAAACAATAAGTGGATAAGGTCCGTTTCCTGCTTTGGGGGTATAAATGCGTAAATGGATTTTACCTCCTTCAACGTCAATATCCCTACCGGAGGTATCTACCTTAGCAGCCGGAATAACAGCGTTATTTTGTTTTACCAAATCCATTACGGCATCGGTTGGTGTATGATTTTTACGCGCATCAGCAGCACTCAAAGTTTCTATCGGTTTATCTCCATAACTGCTTAATTTTTCTATTACGACCTGCATTTCAGGCTCTATGGTTTTTCCCCATTCTGGTGCAGGGCCAGCAGGTTTTAATGATGCCAGTTGCGTAGAATCAGTCATGGAAGAATCTGTAGCTGTGGTGTCTTTTGTTCCTCCAGTACAGGCTGAAAGCAAGAAGGCCGTTCCGCAAGCCAGAATAATCGGCTTTAACAGGTTATTTTTCATAGGATTATTTTATTTTTTATACGGAATTATAACATAATTATTGATACAAGTGTTTCTATGATTCATACAACTTTTCAGAATTTATATAAAGCGAAAACTTCTTTGCAGATTAATATGTTGTTAACTAAACGAATTATTATGCTAACAGAAATTACAGGATTGCCAGATCATATTTTTGGCGTTAGAGCCACCGGAGAAGTTACCAGTGATGATATAAAAAGCGTTTTATTAACAGGTTTGAAAAGAACCGCTGATCGGTTTAAGGAAATTAGATATTTATTGGTATTAGAAACAGATGTAAAAAATTTTACTGCGGGAGCATGGGTACAAGATGTTAAAGCAGGCTTACAAAACTTCAATAAATGGAAAAAAATTGCAGTGGTAAGCGCTGAAAAAGGAGTAGAATGGTTTACTGATGTTTTCACTATAGCTACTCCTGGACAATCAAAAGGCTTTAAACCCGAAGAGATAGAAGAAGCCAAAGCATGGCTCAATGCTGAAGATTAACAATTTAAAAATATGAAAGATTCTAAAACGTCGGCAGAAAGTAGCAAGGCTACTGCGCCGAAAAATTCAAAAGCTAAAGGTGCTGACAATAAAATCACATCAGCTAAAGACGCCAAGAAAGTAGATGTAACCAAAAGCAAGTCAGCCAAACAAAAAGAGCAATAATACAATACAGTGAATACCATTATGAAAATTGATGCCGGTAATGCTAACCGTTTTTATGATAAAGCTTACGATTGGGTAATTGATAAAGGTCCATCGGTAATTTTAGGTATAGTGCTGCTCATTTTAGGCTTATGGCTCATTAAGCTGTTGGGAAAATGGATGCAGGGTGGCATGCACCGCAGGGATATCAATCCATCTTTAAGACCCTTTTTAACCAGTCTAATACTCATTACTTTACGTGTTTCACTCGTGCTCACAGTAATGCAGGTTATTGGTATTCAGCTTACTTTTCTAACGGTCCTTATTGGTGGTATTGGTGTTGCGGCAGGTTTAGCTTTATCAGGTACACTGCAGAATTTCGCCAGTGGCGTATTGATTTTATTACTGAAGCCTTTCGTTGTAGGAGATAATATCATTGCTCAAGGCCAGGAAGGAACAGTAACTTCCATTCAAATATTTTACACCATTGTTAAAACATTTGATAACAGAACCGTGGTAATTCCTAATAGTAAATTATCCAATGAAGTGATTATCAATATCAGTAGGGAAGGCACTAGAAGATTGGATATAGAAATTAAATTTAGCTACGGAATCGACTACGAACAGGTTGTTTCCATTTTTAGTAAAACAGTCGATGAATTTAGTGCCTGTTTAAAAACACCCGAACGGAGGATTGGTGTATCTAGTTTAGAGGATAACGGCTTTAAAGCAAATTTAAATGTTTGGGTAAATGCCCATGGTTTTACAGATACTAAACTTGCTTTTTTAGAAACGCTAATGAAAAACTTAAAACTTGGAGGAGTAAAATTACCGGGTATGACAGAATAAAAATTATTTTTTTAACAAAGCATAAATCTTATCCATCAACTCATCAATGTTAAAAGGCTTGGCCATAAAGTCATCTGCCTCTAGTCCATCAACTGTATAATTACTTGCGTTGTAACGGGCAGAAATCATTAAAACCGGAATATCCCTTGTTGCTTCAGCATCTTTAAGTTCCTTTAAAAGTACCCTTCCATCAACGTCAGGAAGCATTATATCCATAATTATTACGTCTGGATTGAATTCCCGAACATGATTAATAAAATCCGCACCTTTGTTTAATCCATCAACATTGAAGGCTTCGCTTTCTAAAATAAGAGTTATAACATCAAGGATTGCATGGTTATCTTCGATTACCAAAATATTTTTCTTTGCCAAAGTTTAAATGATTTTTTTTTAAATTCAAAACAAATATATAATAAAAAACAAATCTCAAATCCGAATTTGTCAAATTAGAGACATTCTAAAATTAGGCTTTATATTCGTTAATTTGCAAGATTAAATATGCTGCAACATCATACACATGACTAAATTTTCTGTAGACCTAACCAATTGTGATCAAGAGCCGATCCATATACCAGGTAAAATTCAATCACATGGTTTTCTTATAGCTGTTGATAAGAATAGCGATACCATTAGCTATATCAGTGAAAATACAGGAGATTTTTTAAAAAAAGAAGCTCAAAGTTTACTGAATAAACCGCTCGCTGAGTTAAATGATTTGATTAAGCAACAAGATTCAGCCTTCAATATTGAAGACTTACTTAAGCTCGGTATCATCCGCAAAAGTTTTGATGCCATTAGTCCACACCCACTTGAAATTAATGGAAATCCATTTTACCTTATTATTTCCTCGTCAAAAAACGATTGGTTGTTGGAGTTTGAACCTGTTACATTACAGTTCGATATTCAAAGTTCGGTTGGCCGTTCTGCCTCATCAATGCTTCAAGGAAAAAATATTTTCGCTTTGTTAAAAGGCGCAGCCAAAGAAGTAAAGCGGTTGATCAATTACGATCGTATTATGGTTTATAAATTTTTAGAAGATGGCCATGGCGAAGTTGTAGCAGAAGAAAAAGAAGCAGATTTAGAATCATTTTTTGGCTTACACTATCCTGCATCCGATATTCCGAAGCAGGCAAGGGAACTGTACAAACTAAATTTAACCCGGTTAATTGCTAATGTTAATGTAGCCGATTCTAAAATTATTACCTTTAAAGAAAATGAATCGCTCGATTTAACAAACGGAGGTTTACGGGCGGTATCACCCATCCATATTCAATATTTGAAAAACATGGGTGTTCATTCCAGTTTTAGCATATCCTTAATTTCACATGGTGAGCTTTGGGGTTTAATTGCCTGCCATAATTATAGCCCTAAATTTATAGATTATAAGGCAAGAGAAGGCGCTAAACTCATCGGACAGATTCTTTCTTCAGCACTTGAATATCGCCAGGAAGAAGAAGATGCAAAGGTTATTGAACAATTTAAAAGTACCGCCAATACACTTACGGAGCATTTAAACCGCGACAAGTATTTAATCGAAGCCTTAACCACCCACAAGAGAACCATTTTAGATGCGACAAAAGCTACCGGAGTAGCAATCATTTTTGAAAACGAACTCAAAAGCATCGGAAATGTACCATTAGAAGAAGATATAAGAGAACTTGCAGAGTGGTTAAAAATTACAAACGATGAATCGATATATTATACACATCGGTTATCAGAAATATTTCCTCCTGCTAAGAAATATAAAGCAATAGCGTCCGGCATTCTGTCGTGTGTCATAAACAAGGAAATGGGCGAAATGATCATTTGGTTTAAACCCGAAATGATTACCGATGTAAACTGGGCCGGAAATCCAGATAAACCCGTAGTTTCATCTGAAAATGGTTTGATGAGCCTATCTCCACGTAAATCTTTCGAAATCTGGTCGGAAGTAGTTAATAATACTTCTGAAAAATGGATGGCTGAAGAAATTACATCCGTATTGAGGATCCGCGAAATTATTATTTCAGATATAAATAAAAAAGCGAACGAAATAAGATTACTTAATGAGAAGTTACAGGCTGCTTACGAAGAATTAGATACCTTTAGTTATACCATATCTCATGACTTAAGAACACCACTTACCTCTGTTAAAACCTACGCAGAGCTGATGCTTAAAAATAAGAGCATAGATGAGGGAGGCAAAAAAATGTTAAACAGAATATTGGTCGGCGCCGATAAAATGAACTTGTTAATTAAGGAGATTTTAAATTTAGCAAGGGTTGGCCGTTCTGAAATTAGCTTTGAAACAGTTCATGTAGAATCGCTGTTAAAAGAGATCAAGAATGAAGTATGGTCGGCCTATAAAGCAGAACACGTTACCTTAACTTTAGGACAACTTCCTAACATCAAAGGAGATAAAACCATGATTACTCAGGTTTTCACAAACTTAATCGGAAATGCTGTCAAATATTCAGCTATGGTTGATAAACCTGTAGTAGAGGTTTCTGCGTATATAGAAGGAAAGGAAATTATCTATGCTGTTAAAGATAATGGTATAGGAATTGATAACCGTTATTACGACAGGGTTTTTGAACTTTTTAAGCGTATGGATAATGTAAAGGATATTGATGGCTCTGGAGTGGGACTTGCTATAGTAAAAAGGATCGTAGAGAAACATCATGGTAGGGTTTGGTTTGAAAGTAAGTTAAATGTAGGATCGACCTTTTTTGTAGCTTTTAAAAACGGATAAATGAAAACACCAGATATATTTTATGTAGAAGATGATATAGATTATGCATTTTTTATGCAAAGTGCTGTACATGAAGTTAAGGATACACTTAATCTAACTATAGTTGAAGATGGGGTAGAAGCATTAAAAAAACTTCAGCATTTCGTAGAAAATAAAACTAAACCAAAATTAATTTTGCTTGATCTGAATTTACCAGGTTTATCTGGTTTGGATTTATTAAAATTTATAAGGGATATTCCCTATCTGAAAACGATACCTGTTATCTTATTTTCTACATCCGATAATCCTGACGATGTAAAAGCATCAATAGAATTTGGGGCCAATGCCTACCTTACTAAACCAGATGGTTACGAGAACCTGATTAAATGTGTGCATTCTGTACACGATTTTTGGTTTAATCAACATTTAGGGTTAAATTAAAATATAATAAAATTATATAGATAGATTCGGCTATTAAGTCCGGATCTTTTCTATTTCAAAACAAAATCCTTTTATGATTGCCAATTTATTAAGAACTGAAACTGCACAGAACCATAAAAAATTAGAATCGTTGATGTTTGTTAACGAGATTATGAATAATTCTTTAAGTATAGATCAGTATAAAAAACTGTTAACCATTAATTATATTATTCACCAGAAATTAGAAAATGAATTAGCAAACATGCTCGACTCGGTTATTGCGGAGCAATTGGAAATGAAAGATCGACTGAAGCTGAATGCTTTAACGAAAGACTTAGATTACTGGAATATAAACAGTTTAACCTTGCCGGAATTAGCTTTTGAGTTGTTTATACCCGAAAAAAATACGGCAGAAGTTTTAGGCGCGTTATATGTACTGGAAGGGGCAACATTAGGCGGTAATGTAATTAAAAGGCATATTCTGGCCAATCCGAATTTTAAAAACCAAGAAGATGGCCTAAATTATTATGGTGTTTATGGTGAGGAGCTTAGCACAAAATGGAAAAATTTTGTTAGCGTATTAAATGAGCGAGTGGAAGAAGCCGATTACAAACGCTGTATCAATAGTGCCAATCAAACCTTCAATAACCTGATCAGGCTCTCTGAACAAATTGCATAAGTCATCATGTTTTAACTTAAAATTATTAAAAATGTGGCTGCAATAAGTGTCAGGGCATTTTTTTGATTGTGAAAATGTGCAAAACTTCTTTTAAATAAATATTTGCTTTCTGTTGTTAATTCGAGGTAAATATGTATTATTGAAAAAAAATAAATTTTTTAAACCTTAAAACATCAATTAGCGATGGAAAAATTCTCAAAAGTTAAAGCTGCTGTTGCTGCGATTGAAGCAGATGTAGAAAAATTTTATAATGCTGGCAATGCAGCTGCTGGTACTCGTGTGCGTAAAGCAATGCAAGATCTTAAAGTTTTAGCACAAGAAATCCGTGCAGAAGTAACTGACAAGAAAAACTCTGGAAAATAATATTTCGCGAGTATGAAACAAAAAGGGTTCTGGTATGCCAGAGCCCTTTTTGCGTTTATAGCATTCGTTAGACTTACGAAGTTTAACTGTATATGTGTGTCAGACTTCGTAAGTCTCGGAACTTAGTACATCGTCTTCCTGAACTTGTTTCAGGATCTTAACTAGCTAACGCTAAACACAAATATTGACTTTCCGCTCTATTCCGTGGTATCTATCTTAAGCCAGACTTACGAGGTTTAACAGGCAATATGCATATCAAACCTCGTAAGTCTATGGCCTGGCCCCAAAAAGATAAAGCTCCCCATCGCGGAGAGCATCTATCCAACTAACAAAACATATTTTTGCAGGCCTTAGCCTAAATTGATCCTTTCTTAACCAATTTATATTCGATTACCGGTTTACCACGTGTACCACCATCATTAGAAATAAAGCTGTTAAATTTAAGCTTGTATACGTTTCCAGATCCGTCTTTAACAAGGAAAAAAGTATCTGATTTAGCGCCTACTGGAGTTGTAATACCATTAACTGTTACTGGTTGTGTAAGTCTCCAATTTGAACCAATTACGTCCCGTGCAGAAGAAAAAGTAACGACTGATAGATCAGCTTCTCCAAATGCGGCATAAGATTTTGTACTTGTAGCAACGGCAGTTGCAGTAACACCAGCAAGTGTATTAATGAATACTAAATCAGAAAAATTATATGGAACAAGATCGCTACCAAAGGTTGTCTGGTAAACAGAGTAAGTCCACTCCAAATCCCAATTTGCTTTTTCTGGCTGTGCGTTAACAATAGCTCCATTTGTAAGTGATACGAACTTAAAGTTAAAGTTTGCATCTTTTGGAATATCAACTGTTGTAAAATTTGTAGTTTCTTTGATTTTACCATATTGTAAAGTATAACCACCTGATGAATTTCTGGTTACTTTAAGCTTGATCCAAGGTCTTGCTGCAATACCACCACCGGTACCACGATTTAAAATAATAATTTTGTTATCAGCGGCTGTAGCAGACACTGCAGGAATTACCGTACTTGAAAGACTACCGTTTATAGCATCAAAATAAGCAAAATCAGTATTCGCAGGGCCAGCCTGATTAACTGCCAATGTTAAGCCCAAAGTATCAGCCTCACCTACAGTGGCAAGACTTGCATTTGTGGTAGTAATTACTTTTGCGCCTGCGCCAGTTGTATTGTTAAGAATAACCCTAAAATCAGATCCACTATAAAAACCTAAATCCCACGATGATCTGGCTACGGAAGTTTGTTTATCTGCACTAAAATCTACATAAACACTATTTCCTGCGGCGCTTCCAGCTTCAGCACCAATTAATCCGTTAAGTGTTAACGTACTTCCATCAGAAGGCGGAGCAATAAAAATGGGTTCATCGGTATCTTTTTTACAAGCCGTAAATGTTATAGCCAAAAAAGCCACAGCGATCATTGAGTTAAGTTTATTCATCTTGTTTTAATTATGTATTTTATTATTAAAGTTTATTCCAGTTATAAATTAGTCCAAGTACATACGATCTGCCGTAACTATACGAAACATCACCACCTGTGCTATGCGCTCCGCCGGTAGCGGTTGAAGTGTTGCTTAATTGAGTCACATCAAAAAGGTTTTTAATACCTGCATTAATGGTTAAAGATTTAAATAGATTTTTGTTCAGCATTAAATCTGCGGTATGGAAATCACTGATTTTCGTCAGTCTTACTGAGTTGGGATCGTTTTCTATAGTAAGTTTATAGTTTGGTAAGCTCCCTGTATATTTATAAAAGAGGCTGATGCTCCCATTTATTTTTGGAAGTGTATAAGTTATATTCGAGTTTACTTCCGTAGCCCATGCAAATTCAGGAGTCTTCATGCCAGGATTGCTTACCCTTAAATCATTGTATCGGCCGATATATGATACACCCAGTGTAGCCTGAATATTTTTATAAATCAATGTATTGTCTAACGTAGCACCTGTTGTTTTATACTTATCTACATTAAATAGTGAGGTTATAGAGTTATCTGTAGGAGACTGGGCAAAATTAATCCTGTTTTTAAACAAATTGTAGAAACCCGATAGGGTAGAACGGAACTGCAAATCTTTTTCATGTATGCCTGCCCAGGCCAGGGAACCATTAAAACTGTTCGATTCTTCGGCTTTTAAATTGGGGTTACCTAAAATATTATGACTGGCATCTACAAAATCGTAATATAATTCCCTTAAAGCCGGAGAACGAAAACCTTTAGCGTAAGCCACTCTAAGATCTAAATCTTGGGTTAAAGTAAACTTGGTATTTAATGAGGGTATTACAGGAGGGGCATCATAAATGGAATTTTTAATAAACCTCAATCCTGGTCTAACACTTATCCCACCAGCAAGTTTAATCTCGGCAGAAATAAATGCTGCATAATCATTAATAACCGGCGATCCATTAATTCTCTGTCCACTAGCTGCATCTCTGTTGTATTCGATTCCTGGCTGAAATACAATTGATTTATTCAATACGTAAATTGCAGTGGCCCTAAAAATAGCTGAGTTGAATTTTGCGATATCCTGTTCACCCTTATCCACGCTTAATCGTTCTGTGTTGTTTGTGAAATTATGGATAACGGTATGGGTTGATCGTTGTAAATCGGTGTAACCTCCTATAGCGCTGACCTGTAATTTGTCATTTACTCTCCATTCAGACTGCAATTGTTGCGTATAACGTTTGGTGGTATAGGTAGACAGCTTCCCTTCGAAGCTTGATGGATTTATTCCAAAACGCGAATCAATATCCTCGTTTAGTCCATCTAAACGATACCATATATTGAAATTTTGATTTCTATAACCGATTTTAGTATTACCGAGCCATTGCTCCTTAGGCTTCCATTGATTTTTATAGCTATTAAATTCTTCTAAAAATGCTGTTTTCGGAGCCATGTTCCAGCCACCAAAATCGTTATGGGTAAAGCCTGCCAGTACACTCCAATTATTGTTTTTCCAATTGGCAGTGATGTGCTGTAGATGATTTCCTCTTCCTGATAAAGCTTCATACTCTTTTCCTGCAGTCTCTTCCTGAACCCGGGCCGATAAATTTAAAGACTGTTTACCAGGATTTTTGGTTATAATATTAATCACGCCGGCCAATGCATCAGCCCCATACACAACAGACATCGGGCCTTCTACAATTTCAATCCGCTCAACCGTATTAATGTCTATCTGATTCAAACTTTCGCGTGTATCTGATCGATCAACCATAGGTACACCATCTAAAAGTATTTTTACATTTCTGCCTGTCATCCCCATTAAAGAAACATCAGTTGTGCCTAAGGTTAAATCATTATTAAACCGAAAACCGAGTTCGGTATTTAAAATCTGTTGTACATTGTTTGCTGCCCTTAGCCTAATCCGTTCTGCACTGATCGTTCTCACGTTGTATACCGAATTTCTTAAGGTCTGTGGACCATATTGCCCAGTAATTACTACATCTTTTAAATCATTTGCCTTTGTTGTATCCACTTTAGTTTCCTGAGCGACAGCAATAAATCCATAAAGTAATAAAGCAATTGATAAATATATTTTCATTTATTTAGACTAATTATAAATAATTATGCAAATTTGTAGATAATCACAAACGGCAGATAACGTTAAACGGATAATTAATACCGCTAAACGGATTAAATGAATATGGAAATTAAACTCTCAACGTACCCGAAACGAAAAGTTATTTATGAATGTAAATACCTTGAAAATTTTAATGCGGCTAAAGATGTAGAAGAGACGGTAATGGATTTGGCTATCGATCGCGTCAGTTTAAATATAATCCAAAAGTGGTTTAGCGGGATTCACATTACTATTGCGGAGATTAACCCTCAACAGGATGAAAGCTTTTGCCTTGAATGTTCTCAACATCATATTGGCTTTTTATTTTGTTTGAACGGTGCTATGAGTTATTGTAATAGCAATCAACAAGCTAATTTTTTATCGCTGGTTAAAAATGAGCAGGATTTTAACATAGGCCGGGTTAAATCTATCTTATTTAATGTAAAAGAGAAAACCAGATACGTTTACATACAGCTTACAGAGCAGTATTTTGGCCAGGTAACAGGCAAAGAACCTATTTACAATATTAAAACGGTAATCCACAAAGCGATTAGCCCAGAAATTAGGCTGGTATTGCAGCAAATTATTCAGCCCAAGTACGAGGGGAGGGTAAAACGCCTATTTCTGGAAGCCAGGATATTCGACTTGATCATTGCTTATTTTAATCAACTACCAGAGAAAGAAACACGCATAATAAAAAAAGATGACATAGAGAAAATTATGTTAGCTAAACAATTGGTAGAGTGCGATTTACAAAAACCGAATTCTTTAACAGCTTTATCGCGTAAAGTGGGCATTAACGATTATAAGCTTAAAATAGGTTTTAAAGAACTAACCGGACATACTGTATTTGGGTATCTGTATAAAATCAGAATGGAAAAAGCCCACCATTTGCTATCCAAGGAAAAGAAAACTGTAAATGAAGTTTCTTTTTTGGTGGGCTATAAAAATGCACAACATTTCATTACCGCCTTTAAAAAGCAGTATCATATTTTACCCGGAAGTTTAAACAAAACTTAAAAAATGCAGCGCAAACGTTTGTTTATGCGCTTACGTCATTTATAATCAGATCGGCATCTACAATCGTATTGTAATAGGCCTGGTGCTTAACATTAGGGCTATGAATAAGATCTAATAGGATATTGATAGCCTTTTGACCCTGCAAATATGGATATTGCTCTACCGATGCGATAGGTGAATGATCTAAATAACTGATAATAGGTAAATTTGCATAACTCACAATATCAAAATTGTGAACTACATTCAGCTTTTTGAGGTATTTAATCAGAAATAGTGCTACATAATCATTAAATGCTACGATAGCTGTTGGTTTTCTTTTATGGTTTAAAAACTTTTCGACAGCATCTATGGTACCCTGTTCAGTCAAATCGCAATTTACGATCAATGATGGATCGAATTTTAAGCGGTTAAAAGTAATGGCCTGTTTGTAACCATCTTTGCGCTCCGCACTCGCATATAAAGTATTGGGTCCATTAATCATTCCGATGCTTCTGTGTCCTTTTCTTAAAAGATAGTTCACTGCTTTAACAGTTGCACTTTCTAAGCTACAGGCAACGTAATGCACATTCTTGAATGGTGGTATCCGATCAAAAAATACAACGGGTATATTAAATGAATTAAGTTTTTCGAAATGATCAAAATTAGAAGTGTCTTTACTGATGGATACCAATAAACCATCAACACGTTGATTTTTCATTTTTTCAACAAGCTTTACTTCCAGCTCATAACGATCGTGCGACTGTGCAAAAATTACGGTATAATTTTTCTTGATCGCCTCATCTTCAATTGCAGAAATTGCGATGGAAAAAAAATGTTCTGATAACTCTGGTAAAATTACGCCAATGGTATAGGTTTTTCCTTTTTGAAAAAGAATGGCAGCCTTGTTAGGCTCGTAGTTTAGCGACTTGGCCAGCTGCTTAATTTTTTCCCTCGTAACCGCCCCAATACTCGGATGATCGTGCAATCCCCTCGAAACACTGGATGGAGAAATGTTTAAGATTCTGGCTATTTCTTTGATGGTTGTTGGTTTCGACTGCATCTTGCCTACTAAACTACTACATTAAAATTGCTTCAATATATAATAATACAAAATTAATCAAACGTTTGCGTTGTTTTCTCCTTACTTTCATAATGTCTTATTTAAAAAAGAGTGATAAGTGATCGTGCTTTAACCTGTAATCCATACGTCATATATACAGCGCCGAATTCATTTTTAAAATCATATTCATATTTTGGCTTCTTCAATTTTAAAAATGATCATCATATACATTTTAATTTTTATCGTCACTGCATTCCTCATTATAACCAACCTTCCTGTTTTTGGGCGTTTGCCCAAAGGATTACGGCTAGAAAAAATCCGCAACCTGAGTAACTATCGTGATGGTGCCCTGCAAAACGAGTCGTTAACATTAATGCAGCCAGAAGGCGTAAGTTTTTTTAAGATATTAAATGCATTCTTTTTCGAAAAACATCCTAATAAGGCACCAGGTAAGGCACTTCCATACATTTTGCCTAACATCAACGGTAGCCCTAATGGCGATGCTCCTGAAATGATCTGGTTTGGACATTCATCTTACCTGATTAAAATAAATGGTTTAAAGATTCTGGTTGATCCTATATTCAGCAAAACGCCTTCACCATTTTCATTTATCGGGAGTAAGGCTTTTTTTGGTACCGAAATGGTAAAGGCTGAAGAATTTAAAAATATCGATCTCCTCATCATCACCCACGATCATTATGATCATCTGGATTATGAAAGCATTTTAAAAATCGCTCCAGAAGTTAAAAGCATTGTGACTTCGCTTGGCGTAGGTTCACATCTGGAACGTTGGAAAATTAATAAAGAAAAGATCAATGAACTGAGCTGGAACGAATCAATAACATTGTTTAACAGTCTGCAGTTAACAGCAGTTCCGGCCAGGCATTTTACCGGGAGAAAGTTTAAAAGGAATCAAACGCTTTGGTCGGCCTTCGTATTGAAAACGGATAATTTCCGACTTTTTTTGGGCGGCGATTCTGGTTATGATGCACACTTTGCCAAAATAGGTGAGGAGCACGGTCCTTTTGATTTAGCTCTGCTAGAATGTGGACAGTACAATGCTTACTGGCCATATATCCATATGTTTCCGGAAGAGACGGTACAGGCCGCAATCGATTTAAAAGCGAAAATTTTAATGCCGGTGCATTGGGGTAAATTTAGCTTGGCCATGCATCCCTGGAATGAGCCTGTTAAAAGGGTGGTTTTAGCTGCAGCGGCGAAAAAACTTCCATTAGTTACCCCGAAATTGGGTGAAACCATCATTTTAAACGAATATTTACCAACGGAAAACTGGTGGCTAAAAGAATAAAAACTAAACAATAATTGTACTGGGGTGTTTAATACCAAAATCAAATACAATTATGAAAACTGATCTTGTAGAAATTTTTCAGACCATTAGAGCCGGATTACAGCCCTATGCTACTCGCGGATATACGGTACACGAAAATTCAGAAAACGGATATGATCTGTACAGTGAAAAAAATATTGAACTAAACGGAGAAAAAATAACCGAGCGCTTTTTTGCAGGTGTTTACATCAATGGGGATGCCGTTGAAGTTAAAATTAATACAGATGAATTTTCTGCAGAAAACCATGATTTATCCGATTTTGGCAATAAAAAGGCGGGTTTAAGAATTTCGGCTCTTGATGATGAAAAGTTAAAGGAAATAGAAACTTTAATAGAAATTATTAATACGAACTTCAAAGAAAAAGAATGGATTTAACAATCTGATGGTTAAATTTGCAGTAGATATTTTCTGAATAACATTCTACTGATTGAATAATTTAACTTTTGACAATAACTGGCACCATCAATTTAGTTTGGCTCTTGCTGATCATAAAATTGGGTGCTTTTTTTTTACAGAAGATGGGTTTCAGTTATTGAAAATTGACCATGAGCTCATTATTCATCTGGTTAGTTTAAAAAACAGTTTTATTCCAGAAGACCTTAATATACTTCAGGAAAGGCATGATCAAAAAGGTATCAAACTCATTCATCTTTGGGAAGACCTCTGGTTATCAAAACCAGATCAGGTATTAGCAAGAATAAAATCTTTGCTCGGTAGAAATAGCCGCATTCATGGTAGAAAAACCAAAATAGCAAAAATTACCAAACCAGTTGCCGATTCTTTTTTAAATGAAAATCATTTGCAGGGAACTGTAACCAGCCGTTATAAAATTGGTTTGTTTGAAAAAGATCAACTGGTAGCTGTTGCTACTTTTTCGGCATTACGCAAAATGAACCATACCGAAAATTATAAATCTGCAGAGCTGATTAGGTTTGCAGTTAAAGCAGGATATTCCATCACCGGCGGATTAAGCAAACTAATTTCATATTTTGCCACAACGTATCAACCTAACGACTTAATGACTTATGCAGATCGGGACTGGTCTGCAGGAGCGGCCTATATTAAACTGGGCTTTAAGCAAACGGCCGTTTTAGCACCTCAGATTTATGTACTGGATGAAAACCTGAACCGTCAGCTTAAAAAAGATGACCAGGCTTCTGCAAATGAGGTATTTAATACAGGAAGTTTAAAATTTATTCTCCAATTTTAATGGATCAGCATAATCTTATCATCATTTTAGGAGCCACCGCTTCTGGGAAAACCAAACTGGCTGTAAGCGTAGCGGATGCTTTAAATGGAGAAATTATCAGTGCCGATAGCCGTCAGGTATTTAAAAGAATGGATATTGGTACCGGTAAAGATCTGCAAGAGTATCATATCAACGGCCATACCATTCCACATCATTTAATTGATATTTTAGCACCTGGCGAACGTTATCATGTAGATGCTTTTAAAAACGATTTTTACCAGGCCTTTGAATCCGTAACGCAAAAAAACAGGATACCAATTCTTTGTGGCGGAACAGGCATGTATATCCACAGCCTTTTGCAGCGCCAAAACTATACTGCAGTTCCGGTCAATCAATCCTTAAGAGATCGATTAGATTTATTATCAAAAGAAGAGTTGATTTTAACGTTGCAAACTGATGAAAGCCAAAGTACCGATCATGTTGATATATCTTCAAAAAAAAGATTGATCCGGGCAATAGAGATAGCAGATTATTTGAAAGATCACACATTGGAAGCTGTAGACCGACCAGTTCTTAAACCGATTATTTTTGGATTGAAGAATGAAGTTGAAATAACCAGAGCTAAAATTCTAAACAGACTGGACGAAAGATTCAAAGCAGGCTTAATAGAAGAGGTAGTACAATTAATTAAAGAAGGCATTAGCAAAGATATATTAATCTTCTACGGACTGGAATACAAATTTATTGTGAATTACCTTGATGGATTATTGACCTTTGAAGAATTAAAAATAAAACTGGGTACCGCCATTTGTCAGTACGCAAAAAGACAAAATACCTTTTTTAGAAAAATGGAAAAGGACAATGTGGAGATTATTTGGCTTGACGCCGCTGCAACAACAAACCAATTAAAACAGAAGATTCTTGAAAAAGTTTTAGTTAATAAAAAATTAACATCATAAGCTCATTTTGGCTTATTTTATCTCCTAAATCGTATCTAAAGTACCCTTTTGGCACAACCTTTGTGTTTATTGATTCATATTATTTTAACACAATAACAATATCTTAAACATGAAAACAATTACAAAAATTATTGCTACATCAGCAGCTGTCGTGGCTCTATTTTTTTCAACTAATGCAAATGCACAAAGTTCACCAAGAAATTTAGGTATAGGTTTAAATGTTGGTGCAGGAACGACAACGGGTTTAGGTCTGGTTATTGGTGGTGACATCAGATATCAATTTAATGTTGATAAACAATTGTCTATCCCTGTAACCGCTGGTTATAACAATTTTTCAGTTAAAGATGCTGGTAGCTTCGGAATTATTCCTGTAAAAGCTGGCGCTAAATATTTCTTTAATGATTCAGGTTCTGGTGCTTATGGACTAGCAGAACTTGGCGCTGGTTTTGGAACTGAAAAAGGTTCTGGTACATCATTTGTTTATTCACCAGCAATTGGATATTCTTGGGCTAACGGTTTAGATTTAGCGGCAAAATATGAAGGTTACTCTAATAATGGTAGCATAGGTTTTGCAGGTATTCGTTTAGCTTACGGATTTAGTTTGTAAGATCACTTATTTCACATTTAAAGCCCTAGCATTAGCTGGGGCTTTTTTTATTTATCATTATTTCTGAAAAAAATGAAAATTAGTAAATCTGAATGGAATCATATTACGTATATCTACCAAAACCTTAGTATTAACTTAATTTTATCGAATATGAAAACGATTACTAAAATTTTCACTACAGCAGCTACTGCGGTTGCGTTGTTTGCCACCACTACATTAAAAGCGCAAACCATGACAGAAACTGATCCAAATCCAGCTCCGAAAGGAATGGCTTTTAAAATTGGGATTGGTGTTAATGGTGGACTCTTTCGCGATAAATCGCCAATGGATTATGCTTATGGTGCTGATTTAAAATTGCAATGGGATCTAACGCCATATGTTGCACTTACTGCCTCAGGTGGTTACACTAAATTAATTGCAAAAAATAATGCTATTGATGTTGATTTTATTCCGGCTAAAGGTGGTGTTAAAGTATTCCCGATTAAAAGAATGTATCTGGCAATAGAAGCTGGAGCAGGCTTTGCTATTAAAGATGGAGCCAAAACGAACTTTATCTATTCCGGTGGTTTCGGTTATGAGTTCGGTGGTTTCGATGCCGGTGTTAGATATGAAGGTTATGTAAACGATAGTTCATCAGCAAGCTATTTTAGAAAAACAGGCCAATATGCATTAAGATTGGCTTACAATTTTAAATTATAATTCAAACATCATATAATCTTAAAGTCCCGATGAAAATTGGGACTTTTTTATTTATTTACCATTTTAATTGCTATTTTGAACCGAAAACCAAATACCATGAAAAAAATATTCGGGATAGCCATACTTACTACTTTAATGGCCTGCAACCAGGCAGAGAAAAAATCTACTGAAACTAAAGACTCCACCAAAACCGATGCTGCATCGGTTAAAAATGAGGTTTCGATAAAGGACGAAAAGAAATTAGCCATATTTACAAATTATGTAGATTTAAAAAATGCGCTGGTAAAATCTGATGCTGCAAGTGCGCAAAAAACTGCTGCCGTATTAAAAAACAGTTTAGCTGCTTACGAGGGTTGTGAACCAACTGCAGAAATAGCTCAAAAAATTGCATCAAGCAATAATCTGGTTGTACAACGTAAAGATTTCACCGTTTTAAGTGCCGATATCATCGCTTTACTAAAAAATGCGGAAATAGAAAAAGGCACCATCTATGTTCAACATTGCCCAATGGCGAATAAAGGAGATGGAGGAGACTGGTTATCAACAGAAAAGGAAATCAGGAACCCATATTATGGTAACGAGATGTTAGAATGCGGTAGAGTTGCCGAAGAAATTAAAGCAAAATAACTGCTATACATGAGTTAAATTAAGCATGATTGTTACTTCATTTTGACCAATTATTCATATTAATTTAACAGATTTGTTATGCATGTATATTAATTTTATATAATTTAGAAAGCTATAAACACAATACAATAATATGTCAGATATTGCAGAGATAAAAGTTGATGGTAAGACAGTAGAATTGCCAGTAATAACAGGAACAGAAGATGAAAAGGCCATTGATATTTCGAAATTAAGAGATTTAACAGGCTTCGTAACTTTAGATACTGGTTTTAAAAATACTGGTTCTACAAAAAGTAAAATCACTTTTTTAGATGGTGAAAAAGGCATTTTAAAATACAGGGGATATGCTATTGAAGAACTTGCTGAGAAGTCGAGTTTTTTAGAAGTGATTTATCTGATTATTTACGGTGATCTTCCAACGCAGCAACAACTGGAAGATTTACAGGCGGATATCAGTAAACATACGCTGATCCATGAGGATATGAAGAAATTTTTTGATGGTTATCCATCAAGATCTCATCCTATGGGGCAACTAGGTTCATTGATCTTCTCATTATCTACATTCTATCCAGAATGCTTAAAGCCTAATCAAACAGCAGAAGAGCAGAACTTAACCATTATTAAACTACTGGCTAAATTCCCAACCATTGTTTCTTTCGTTTATAAAAAATCATTAGGTCACCCACTTATTTATCCAAAAAATAAATATGACTACGTAACCAATTTCCTTTGGATGACATTTGGCCAACGTACGGAAGATTATGATGTGAACCCGATCGTTGTTAATGCGATGAATAAATTGCTTATTCTGCATGCAGACCACGAGCAAAACTGTTCAGCATCTACGGTTCGAATTGTAGGTTCTTCTGATTGTAATTTATATGCTTCAGTTGCTGCTGGTATTGCAGCACTATGGGGCCCGCTGCATGGTGGTGCTAATCAAGCTGTGATTGATATGCTTGAATTGATTAAAGCTGACGGTGGTGATACAGAGAAATGGATTGCAAAAGCCAAAGATAAAAATGATCCATTCCGCATGATGGGCTTTGGACATAGGGTTTACAAGAACTTCGATCCAAGAGCTAAAATAATTAAAAAAGCTTGCGATGATATTTTAGAAAACTTAGGCATTGATGATCCGATTTTAGAAATCGCTAAAAGATTAGAAGAAGCAGCGTTAACTGATCAATACTTCATCGAGCGTAAATTATATCCGAATGTAGATTTTTATTCTGGTATTATTTACCGCGCATTGGGCTTCCCATCAGAAATGTTTACGGTACTATTTGCTTTGGGCCGTTTACCAGGATGGATTGCACAATGGAAAGAAATGCACGAAAACAAAGAACCGATTGGTCGTCCACGTCAGATTTACGTTGGCGAAACCGACCGAGAATTTGTTGAGATTAAAGACAGAAAGTAATTTCACAATCATAAAAAAAACCACTCGAAATTCGGGTGGTTTTTTTTATGGGATTAATGCTTAAAGAGTCGTCACCCTGAATTTATTTCAGGGTCTTATTATAATAAGTATTACACTGCTTAAAAGATGGTGAAACAAGGTCAGCATGATGCTCAAGTGCTAAGTAGCTAAGTAATAAATTAATCATCACCTTTTCCATTAGCTAAACGCTATTATAAAAACACTAACCGTAATCTTGAGCGAAGTGCAACGAAGTCGAGAAATCTGTCTTGATAACACTTCTGATTAGATCTCTCCGTTTTACTGCGCTTCAGTCGAGATGACGTAACGTATTAAGTCGCTACGTAATAAATTAAATTGATCATCACCATTTCAGTTAGCTTAAACGCCACAGCATATAAAATCAAGATCCAGAATATTTTAAAAATGGTGCTCCACGTTTTGCGTTGATAAAAAATAGTTAGCGCCTTAAACATGTACCAGAATAAAAATATGGTAACACCCACCTCAATAATTTTGCTGACGAAAGAATCTTCACCAAAAACATGTTTCATGATCGGCTGCGTGATAATGGAAACTATAAAATAAACCATCATACCATGGATGGTAAAAATCAGGTGATCAAGATAATAAATATGATTTTTTCTGAAATTGAGCATAATAAACCAGGCCAGTAAAGGCATCAATAAAAAATATTGCTTAGGGCGGTTATGTTCAAGGGTTTCCTGGATAACTTCAGATTTTTCTCCAATCGTAATGGCTCTCTTTTTAATCAATCTATCGTACCAGCTATCCTGCTCAGAAACGGGGAGTTTTTTCTGTCTCGAAAGATAAGCCGCATAAGTACTATCATTCCTTTCAATATGAATATCATTATACTCATTAATAATATCGGTAAGGGAATCGGATTTAAGTTTGGCATTTTCGGCATTAAGCCTGTTCAGTTCCTTCGCCTGGTCTGCAAAACCAAATTTTATAAATTCTTTCTTTTTGATTGCCTCATTAATCGATTTTGTCGCTTTGTTTGCAATTTCTTTGGAGATACCGGTAAGTTTTAGTGCTTTGTTTACACTATCTGACACATTCGCACCCTTTTTTTCTTCGATATCGATATGACCGTGATCTGGATCCTTTTCTACATGTTTTGGTGAGTATACCACCAAAAAATATACGATGGAAACAAAAATGTACATGCTCACCGGATTAATATACCTAGCCCTTTTACCAGCCAAGTAATCGAGTGTAACTTGACCAGGTTTGGTTAGGAGAGGGGCGAGCGTTTGAAAAAACTTATTGTCAAAATGAAAATAATGGGCAATGCTATGGCTAATAAAAGCCCAGAAACTTTCTTTTAATTCTAAATTTGGCTGACCGCAATCGCTACAATAATGTTTCTCAACATGAGCACCGCAGTTTAAACAATTGTGTTCTTTTCTATATTTACCAGCTGACATAAGAGGTTAATCGCAAATTATAAATGGTTAATGGCTTCTACTTCTGCCCGGGTATGTTTATGTTTAAATATCACTACAAAAACGATGGCAATAACCAGTACATAAATGGTAAAGGTTAACCAGATGTTATGCCAGTCTTTTACATCCAAAGCCCTGCTCAAATCTCCGTTTGGCAATACATCTATTCCTTTATTTTTAAGAAATTTAAGCAGGTGTACATTGTCTGCGTCACTTTTAACATATTTAGAGAGCGAACCAATAGTGTGGTAATAAGTAGTAAAGAAACGGCTAATCATCCAGCCTGAAACCAGGCTACCAAACACGGCACCAAAACCATTAGTCATCATCATAAATAAACCCTGTGCAGAGGAACGGATTTTCGGCGCTGTTGATGTTTCTACAAATAGCGATCCCGAGATGTTAAAGAAATCGAATGCCATGCCATATACGATACATGATGTGATGATCATCCAGAGATTGGTTGATGGATCACCGTATGCAAATAAACCAAAACGAAGTACCCAGGCAAACATTGCAATGGCAATAACCCATTTAATACCAAATCTTTTCAAAAAGAAAGGAATGGCCAGAATAAAAAGCGTTTCAGAAACTTGCGAAATTGATAAAATGATAGTAGAATATTTTATTACAAATGACTCTGCAAAAACAGGAAACAATTTAAATTCATCCAGAAAAACATCACCATAAGCATTAGTTAACTGTAATGCAGCACCTAAAAACATGGAAAAAATAAAAAACAAAGCCATTTTGTAATCGGCAAAAAGCTTAAAAGATTCAAGCCCAAGTTTTTGTGCAAATGTTTTCTTATCACTAATTAAGTTTAAGGGCTTACAGGCTGGTAAAGTAAAAGAATATACACCCAACAATAAGGCACTTATACCTGCAATATAGAACTGGTTGGCGCTGGCTTTATTACCGGTTAAATTGGTAATCCACATGGCAGCAATAAAACCAATGGTACCCCAAACCCTAATGGGTGGAAAGTCTTTGATCACATCGAAATTACCGTTTTTTAAGGTGGTGTAACTTATCGAATTGCTTAAGGCTATGGTTGGCATGTAAAAACACATGGCTACCAATATTACCCAGAAAAAAGTATGTGGATCATTCACCTGGGGCAGGTAAAACATCGTAGCCGCATAGAGAAGATGCAAAATGGCATAAAGTTTTTCTGCATTGATCCACTTATCGGCCAAAATACCAGTAATTGTTGGCATAAATAGCGATGCAATACCCATGGTAGAGAAAATGATTCCAAAATCTGCTCCATCCCATTGTTTGGTTCCGAACCAATAATTTGCTATTGTAATTAACCAGGCAGCCCATACAAAGAATTGCATGAAACTCATTATCGTTAAGCGAAACTTAACATTCATAATAATATTTTAGTTTGAATGATTGAAAGTAAAAGCTGAATATAGAACTATTTTGAATGATATTCCAAAATGAACCTAAATTATTTTAAATAAAATGGCTCATTTTAGAATTTAGCTTTTACAACTGTGATTTGAGAAAAAAATTAGGAGAGAATTTGAAAGGATAAACATTTTAGGTACGCTGATATTAAGATTTACTGCGTTTATTCAATTCATCTCTTAACCTTGCGGCCTTTTCATAAGCTTCTTCGGCAATGGCATCCTGTAATTTTTGTTGAAGTTCTTCTAGTGTTAAATCACCAAATCCCGGTTGCTGGGTTGTTGAGCTTGGTAAGTTATCAGGTTCGGGTTCTTTTACAATAGAATCCATATTTTCGAGGAAAAGAAAGTCATTACCCTCTATCACAATTCCTGCAGAAGCCAAAATAAATTCGTAAGTGTAAATCAAGGCATTAAACCGAACAGCCAAAGCAATAGCATCAGATGTTCTGGCATCAACTTCATGCGTATTTTTACCATCGCTACAGATTAATTTTGCGTAAAAAACACCATCAACCAAATTGTATATGATAATCTCCTTGATATTGATATGAAAAGTATCAGCCATTGATTTGAATAAATCGTGCGTTAATGGCCTGCTAGGAGTCATTTTCTCAATTTCTATTGCTATAGCCTGCGCTTCAAATGCACCAATAATAATCGGTAAGCGTCGGCGTCCATTTACTTCTCCTAAAACTAAGGCATAAGCACCAGATTGGGTCTGGCTGTAAGATAAACCTACAATATCTAATTTAACTTTTTTCATATTTATAGTAAGACCTTATAGGTTTAATTCGGAGTATTTACGCTTTCAATGGCCTCATTGAGGGCTACGCCGTTTAAAAACCTATAAGGTCTATAACATATTATCCCTTATGTGCTTTTAATGCTTCAATTAATTTGGGTACTACTTCAAAAGCATCACCAACTATACCATAATCGGCCACTTTGAAGAAAGGCGCTTCCGGATCTTTATTGATTACTACAATTACTTTTGATGAACTCACACCAGCCAAATGTTGGATAGCGCCGGAGATACCAATAGCAATATAAAGATTAGGACTAATCGCAATACCGGTTTGACCAACGTGTTCTGAATGTGGTCTCCAGTCTGCATCCGATACCGGTTTAGAGCAGGCAGTAGCAGCACCCAATAAACCAGCTAATTCTTCAATCATTCCCCAGTTTTCCGGTCCTTTTAAACCTCTACCAGCTGAAACCACTAATTCTGCATCAGGTAATGATACCTTATCCGTTGCCCTAACAATCTCTTTAATAACCGTTCCTAAATCTGATTGTTTAACATCTGCTGAAAAGGTTTCTATCACTGCATCGGTAGCGTTTTCTTTAACACCAAATGCATTAGGATTTAAAGCAATTACTTTATTAGCTGATGTTAACTCGGTAATGGCAAATGCTTTACCAGAGAAAGCTGTTTTCTTAACTGAAAATTTTCCATCAGTACTCGGTAATTCTACCGCACCATCAGCTAAACCTGCTTTAAGTTTCACTGCAATACGTGGGGCTAAACCTTTACCAGAGAAAGAGTTAGACAACACAACGATATCTGCGCCTTCTTTTTCTGCCGCTGCAGCAATAACACTCGCATAAGCTTGATTTACAAATGTTTTTAATTGATCGGCACTTACATTTAATACTTTTGATGCACCGTATTTACCCAATTCCGTTAATTCGCTGTCGGCTACATCGCCAATAGAAATTGCGGTTAAACTAGTTGATTGTTGATCGGCAATTGCTTTGGCATAAGATACGGCTTCAAAAACAGATTTCTTAAATTTTCCCTCAGCTTGTTCTACATATACTAATACTGACATATATTTACCTTTATCCCTAAAAAGGAACTTTATTTTATAATGAAATTATTCTTTTATTATCTCTTTACGAACTGGCAACTGAAAATTGCAAACTGCCAATTAAATTACTTTAGCTTCGCTATGCAAAAGGTCAATTAATGATTCTGTTTGATCTGCAGGAATTAATTTTACCGTTCCGCGCGGAGCAGGGGTTTCATATTTGGTTACTTTGGTTACTGCTTCAGCATCAACCGCATCTACCACATTCAATGGTTTGGTTCTGGCGCTCATAATACCACGCATATTTGGAATTTTCGGTTCGGCAACACCTTCAGCACAGCTGGCTACAAACTTACCAGAAACGGTTAAAATTTCTTTACCACCCTCAATCTCTCTTTCTATAGTTGCATTATTGCCATCAATATCTAATTTTTTGATAATAGATACTGAAGGAATATCTAAGAATTCGCCAACCATAGCAGCAACCTGATTACCGTTATAATCAATTGATTCTCGACCGGTTAAAATAAGATTAAAATCTTTATCCCTTGCATATTCTGCAATTTGTTTAGCCACGAAATAAGCATCTCTGGGAGCTGCACTTACCCTAACTGCATCATCTGCACCAATGGCCAGTGCTTTTCTGATGGTTGGATCGTTAGCCGCTTCGCCAACATTGATTACAGTTACGGTTCCTTTTCCACCTTCGGTTAACTCAATTGCACGTGACAAAGCGATTTCATCGTACGGATTAACAATATATTGAACTCCTGACGTATTGAATTCGGTATTATCATTAGTAAAAGTTATTTTTGTCGTTGTGTCTGGCACGTTACTGATACAAACTAATATTTTCATATGTTAATAGTGGTTTTATTGTTATGAACGATCTCAGGCTAAAATTGTTTACCTATTGATCAGTCCATATACGATATGATTATTATATAAGGTCTTTCTGCAAATTTAATTAAAAAAGCAAGGAAATAAAATGTCATCTACCCGTTTAAGTAAGTTATTGGAATTTTTAGAAAGCGATCCTAACGATCCATTTATACTATATGCCTTAGCCACAGAGTATAACACACAAAATGATAAAGAAAAAGCTTATTCTTTTTACCTTCAGTTAACCGATAAACATCCGGATTATGTAGGTACTTACTATCATTTAGGCAAGTTATTGGAAAAAGACGATCAAAAAGAGAAAGCAATCGAAATTTATCAAAAGGGGATGCAGGTAGCTCGAAATAAAAGAGATATGCATGCTTTTTCAGAATTACAGGGCGCTTATAATACAGCCGCCGGATTGGATTATGAGGATGACTAACCCATTTACCAGTTGTCAATTTTCAGTTAACAGTTTTCAGCCTTGAATTAATGCAAACCAAACCCATAGCTGCCAAAAAGCAGTGGCTGTTTATCCGGAATGTTATTTTTTTTACATTCACCTCCTTTGGAGGCGCACAGGCGCACCTATCTTTATTGCTTAAATATTTTGTTCATAGCACCAAATTTATTTCAGAAGAAGAGCTTTTGGAGTTAAATGCATTGGCACAGGTACTCCCTGGCCCAGCATCTACACAAACCTTGGTTGGAATAGCCTGGAAAGTTGGAAAGCTTAAACTGGCGATTATTACTTTTCTGATCTGGATATTGCCCACTGCAGCTATAATGACATTTGCAGCGATCAGTTATGCTTTACTCGATCAAAAGCAAAAGTTTACTTACATCTTAGAATATATTCAGCCGATTGCGCTGGGCATTGTAGCTTATGGTGCATGGAAACTTGGCAAAAAGGTTTTATCCTCACAGGTCTCCATATTTTTGGCCATTGCCTCGGTTATTGCCACATTGGTTTTAAGAAATGCCTATGTATTTCCATTATCCATATTAATAGGCGGAATGATCTCTTCGGCTATTGAAACACCTAAAGAAGAAACGGAATTAAGGGTTAAACTTTTTTCAAACATCAACCCCCGAAAACTGATCTATTTTCTTGGTGCTTTGCTTTTATTCGCATTGGTAGGTGCAATTATAAACAGAACTTCTCCCTTCAGTTTACCTATCCGTTTACTCGAAAACTTTTACCGTAACGGAATATTGGTTTTTGGAGGAGGGCAGGTGCTAGTTCCTTTAATGTTTACCGAGTTTGTAGAGATGAAACATTACCTGCCTTCATCAGGGTTTTTATCGGGTTTTGCACTGCAGCAAGCCTTACCTGGTCCAACATTTTCTTTTACCAGCTACTTAGGTGCATTAAGCATGAAGAATTTTGGTTATGGATTATGGGGACAGATTTTAGGCGGATTAATTGGTGTGATCGGGATTAATTTACCTGGCCTTATCCTTGTTTTATTTATTGTACCCTTCTGGGATGATTTAAAAAAGATCTCCAGAATCCGCCATAGCCTTTCGGGGATCAATGCCGTTAGTGTTGGATTTATTATTGCTGCTTTTGTACTATTATTGATACCAATGGGCTTTAACTGGATATTTTTAGGTGTTATGATCGCTACATTTATGTTGCTTAATTTCACCAAGATAAGTCCACCGGTTATTGTGTTGGCTGGTATATTGATTGGATATTTATTTTAAATGCCATAATAATCAACAGATTGCGATCTGGCTAATAGAAAAGGAGCTGTTACTCGGAAAGCAATTACAGTAAATTTTAGGTTAATGTATTCCCGCTATTGCTGCTGCTCCGATGAAGAATCTGGAGCATTCGTTTATCGGGTTTAGATTGATTGATTCCCTGCTACTTGGCTCAGTTTTTCGTGCCAGTGCCGATAGTTTGGCCTTTTATTGCAGCTGAAATACGTTTTGTTATGCTTTATGTAATTTATTGCATAAAAGAACATGAATGACAGGGGAATTTAAATGAATAATACATTACGAGGGTCGTCATTCCCAACTTGATTGGGAATCTTAATGCCGTAAGCCTAAAGATTAAGATTCCCGCCTGCGCGGGAATGACGATCAATCTATTGAAATCTGTCGCCTAAAGAGTAATAATTACCTCACAAAAATCATATGTATGACAGAAGATTTCGGAGAATTTTAGATCGTGTGGAATTTCCTAAAATGGTGGATCGTCATCATTATAATCATCCATTTTTGAAGGACGAATAATGACATTGCTTTGTTTTTCAAAATCCTGTGACGGATACATTCCAGCGGAAGGATCTGCAGCGAATGAATTTGGTGGCGCATTAAAGTCATCTTCCAAATCTACGAACTTCACGAATTTACCCACAAATTTAAGTGGTACAATTCCGGTTTCACCGTTACGGTGTTTTGCAATAATCACCTCACCAATACCCGCCTGTGATCTTCCTTGCTCATCTTCGGTAATACCATAATATTCAGGACGGTATAAAAATAGTACCATATCCGCATCCTGCTCAATTGAACCCGATTCACGTAAATCGGATAACATTGGCCGCTTTCCCTGTAAACCAGGTCTACTCTCTACTGCACGACTTAACTGCGAAAGTGCTAGTACAGGAACATCAAGTTCTTTAGCAACCGATTTGAGTGCCCTTGAAATACTACCGATTTCCTGCTCACGGTTACCGCCGCCTTTTCCTTCACCTTTACCATGCATTAACTGCAAGTAATCGACAATTACCAGTTGGATATCGTATTGTGATTTTAACCTTCGGCATTTTGCCCTGAATTCAAAAATATTTAGTGCAGGTGTATCATCAATTAATAGGGGAGCTTCCGTTAAACGGCCAATTTTACTGTGTAACTGCTGCCATTCCCATTCCTGTAGATTTCCTTTTCTGATTTTCTCCTGCTCAATTTCTGCTTCTCCGGAAATTAAACGATTCACCAGCTGAACCGACGACATCTCTAGCGAGAATACTACGGTTGGTTTTGCAAAATCGACGGTGGCGTTTCTCGCACAGGTTAATACGAACGCCGTTTTTCCCATTGCCGGACGTGCAGCGATAATGACTAAATCTTGCTTTTGCCAGCCACCAGTTATTCTATCTAATCCGGTAAAACCTGTTGGTACACCAGTTAAACCATCAGTTTTAGTACGAAGTTCTTCAAGCGTAGCTAACGATTGTTTAATAATATCGTCCATCTTTTGCGTATCTCTACGCAGGTTATTTTGGGCGATTTCAAAAAGTCCTTTTTCTGCCTGATCTAAGAGATCAAAAATATCAGTAGTATCTTCGTAGGCATTTGTAATGATTTCAGTTGAAATTCTGATCAACTCACGCTGAATGTATTTCTGAGAAATAATACGGGCATGAAACTCAATATTCGCTGCAGAAGCAACGCGATTGGTCAAGCTTGTAATGTAATACGCACCGCCAACTATTTCCAAAGAACCTAAAGTACGCAACTCGGCAGTTACTGTTAAAATATCTACCGGCTTCGATTTCTGAAACAGGATATGGATTGCCTCAAAAATTTTCTGGTGGGCAATGTTATAGAAAACCTCTGGTTTTAAAACATCAATAACAGCAGAAAGTGCATCTTTTTCGAGCATTAATGCCCCAAGAACGGCTTCCTCAAGATCCAATGCCTGAGGGGGAATTTTCCCCTGTGAACTTATTGTATTACTTAACCTGCTTTTTCTAGCAGTCATACTGTTCTTTCCGCCTTGTTCGTTATCGATACTCATTCCACAAAAGTAATCAAATTTTGATGGGGTTGTTTGAATTAGTTACTAGCTGTTTGTTAACAAATTGAAGCATAATCAGATTAAATTTTATTGGATTTATGGTGTCATAAAAATTTTTAAACAATTAAATGTTAATAAGGCGTACATTGTTTAGGGCTAAAACATTTTATTTGAATACTTTTGCCTAACAATTTCGAAACATGGATAATTTTAGAAGACCGCAACGGGCAAAAGAGAATAATGAGTTTGTATTTGGCATCAGAGCCGTAATAGAAGCCATTAAAGCAGGAAGAGACATAGAAACCATTTATCAGCAGCGCGGTCTGGGGGGCGAACTTTTCCTGGAACTCAAAGCCCTTCTAAAAGATACTTTAATACCATTAAACTCGGTTCCGGTAGAGAAACTGAACCGCATGTCGCAGAAAAACCATCAGGGTGTAATTGCAGTAATTTCTCCAATTACCTATCAAAATATTGAAGATATTGTTCCTGCAGTTTTCGAAAAAGGAGAAGTACCATTAATTCTGGTTTTGGATAGCGTAACTGATGTTAGAAATATGGGCGCCATAGCACGTACTGCCGCGTGCGTAGGCGTTCATGCCATTGTTGTTCCATTAAAAAATGCAGCGCAGATAAATGCTGATGCCATTAAAACGTCTGCGGGTGCATTATTCAGTATTCCGATTTGCCGCCATGCCAACCTGCACAAAACCTGCTTGTTTCTGCAGGAAAGTGGCCTGCAGGTTGTAGCGTGTACCGAAAAAACCAATGATTTTATTTATGCCCCAGATTATACCATGCCAACAGCAATTGTTATGGGCTCAGAAGATGAAGGAATATCTAACGATCTTTTAAGGGTGGCCGATCATTTAGCTAAAATACCAATGGCAGGAAAAATCGAATCGTTAAATGTTTCTGTAGCTGCTGGGGTAATTTTATACGAAGCAGTTAGGCAGAGAACGGTTTAGAGCGGTAAGATGTAAAAGGTAAAATGGATGATGGAATCTGTTTCAACTCATCAAAATTCGTCATCCTGAACTTGTTTCAGGATCTATAAAGCGCATTACAGAAACGTAAAATGGTTGACGGGCAACTATGCTACATCATCCATTTTACATCCCATCTCATCCACCTTTATATAAACTTATTTCCAAATCTGGATTTAACTTCTGCAACAAACTCTTTCACCTTTTGCTCTTCGTTTCTTGGGCAGATCATGAGCATGTTATTGTTTTCAACCACAATGTAATCATGCAGCCCTTGTAAGATCACCAATTTATCTTTTGGAACATTCACCATGCAATTTGATGAATCGAACATCAGAACCTGTTCTGAAGGAATAACGGCATTGCCTACATAATCTTTTTCAGCCATTTCATAAATGGAGGCCCAGGTTCCTAAGTCAGACCAGCCGAAATCGGATGGAAGCACATAAACGTTATCTGCTTTCTCCATGATTCCGAAATCAATTGAAATATTGGTACATTGAAGATAAGCATTATTGATAAATTCTTTTTCACTTACTTTATTCAATTCAGATCTTCCCACATTAAATATCTCATACATATCTGGCAGGTGTTTTTCGAAAGCGCTTAAAATCGCTTTTGCCGACCAAATAAAGATACCGGCATTCCATAAGAAATCGCCGCTCTGCAAAAATGATTTTGCCAACTCTAAATTGGGCTTTTCAGTAAAGGTTTTAACTTTATGCAGATCAGTATCTGTATTAAGTACGTAATCAGTATGCTGGATATAACCATAACCGGTATCAGGACGGTTAGGCTTAATTCCCAACGTAATTAAACAATCGTTTTTTGATGCAGCTTCTAAAGATTGCTCGATAGAGGCGATAAAGCCATCAATATCGGCAATGGTATGATCTGAAGGTGTAACTACAATGGTGGCATTAGGATTTAACTCTGCTATTTTTAAACTTCCATAAGCAATACACGGTGCTGTATTTCGCATTAACGGCTCAGCTAAAATCTGGTTATCTGTTAATAGCGGTAATTGCGCTTTAATCAGATCAGAATAAATTTCGTTGGTAACGATAAATATATTTTCAGGAGGACAGATATTTAGGAATCTTTCGTAAGTACTTTGAATGAGCGTTTTTCCAACACCGAAAAAATCGATAAACTGTTTTGGATACTCCGTTCTGCTTACTGGCCAAAAGCGACTTCCAACGCCACCGGCCATAATTAGTGCATAATAGTCTTTATTCATTTTATAATTTAAAAATTACACAATCCCTTCATTTAAAAGATCGTGTAAATGGATGATGCCAAAGTAAGTATTTTGTTCCAGAACTAACAGCTGGGTTATATTGTTTTGCCTCATAATATCCAAGGCATCAACTGCTAAAGCGTCAAATTGTATGCTCTTTGGCGTTCTGCCCATGATGTCTTCTGCTTTTAAGTCTGCAATACTACTGTTATTTTCCAACATCCGCCTAATATCACCATCTGTAATAATGCCAAGTACCTTATCGTCGCTATCAACAACAACAACAGCCCCCAAACGGTTTTTGCTAATTTCTATCAGTACATCTTTAACCGAGGCGGATGGATGTATAGCCGGTTTTTCGTTGGACAGCGCTAAATCGCGTGCTTTTAAATAAAGTTTTTTACCTAATGATCCGCCTGGATGATATTTTGCAAAATCTGATTCATTAAATTCTCTACACTCTAACAAACAAATGGCTAAGGCATCGCCCAATGCCAATTGCGCGGTGGTACTGGTTGTTGGCGCCAAATTATGCGGACAGGCTTCTTTTTCGAAAGAAGTATTTAAAATCAGGTCGGCCTGTTCAGCTAAAAAAGAATTCAATTCTCCAACCATCCCGATCAGGAGATTGCCCGATGTTTTCAATAAGGGGGTAAGCACTTTAATTTCTGGCGTATTTCCACTCTTAGAAAGACATATCACGATATCATCCACCTGGATCATCCCAAGATCGCCGTGAATGGCATCTGCAGCATGCATAAAAATAGCAGGTGTACCAGTTGAGTTAAAAGTAGCCACTATCTTTTGCGCAATGATGGCACTTTTTCCTATGCCTGTTACAATTACCCGACCTCTGCCATTTAAAATGCTTGATACAACTTTTTCAAAATCGTCGTTAATATTCTTGGCAACATTTAATATCGCTGCTGCTTCAAGCGCTAAAGTGCCTATAGCTGATTGGATTATGGATTTTTTACTTTTCAAAGAGAAAATAATTGTTTGTTAATACTTGAAATTCTTGTAAAATTATGTTATTTTGGATACAAAAATAGCATCGCATATTTTATTACACAAAATGGACGTGAAAAAGTCGTTATTTGATAACCTACAAAATTTCTTCGGGTTTGATAATTTCAAGGGTGATCAGGAGTCGATCATTACCAATATTTTAGAAGGCAATAATACTTTTGTTATTATGCCTACAGGCGGAGGAAAGTCTATTTGCTATCAGTTGCCCGCTTTAATGAGCGAGGGAACAGCAATTGTGATTTCTCCATTGATTGCATTAATGAAAAACCAGGTAGACCAATTAAGGGCTTTTGGTGGAAATGACAGTATTGCTCACTTTCTTAATTCATCCTTAAACAAATCTGAAATTACACAAGTTAAATCTGACCTTTTAAGCGGCCAGACTAAATTATTGTATGTTGCACCAGAATCTTTGGCAAAACAGGATAATATTGATTTTTTAAACCTGATTAAAATCTCTTTTGTTGCCGTTGATGAAGCGCATTGTATTTCTGAATGGGGACATGATTTCAGGCCTGAATATCGCAAGATTAAACAGGTTATTGCCGGTTTAGGAAATAATATCCCAATTATCGCATTAACCGCTACTGCTACCCCAAAAGTACAACAGGATATTATGAAAAACCTGGGTATGACGGAAGCAACATTGTTTAAATCTTCATTTAACCGCCCGAACTTATTTTATGAAATCCGCCCTAAAAGAGATATTACCAAGGAGATCATTAAATACATCAAGTCTAATCCTGGCAAATCAGGAATTATCTATTGCCTAAGCCGTAAAAAGGTAGAGGAAGTGGCCGAAGCTTTAAACCTTAATGGAATTAGTGCATTACCTTATCATGCAGGTTTAGATCCAAAGGTTAGGGCAGAAACGCAGGATAAATTTTTGATGGAAGATGCAGAGGTAATTGTTGCAACCATTGCCTTTGGTATGGGAATCGACAAACCGGATGTTCGCTTTGTAATCCACCACGATGTGCCGAAGAGCATGGAGGGTTATTATCAGGAAACGGGCAGGGCCGGACGTGATGGTGGCGAAGGGGTATGTATTGCTTTCTACTCTCAAAAAGATGTAGATAAACTGGCTAAGTTTATGAAAGATAAACCAGTTTCTGAAAGAGAGATTGGTACGCAGATATTAAAGGAAGTGATTGATTATGCCGAATCTGGCGTTTGCCGTCGTAAGCAGATTCTTCACTATTTTGGCGAAAACTTTAACGAAACTGGCTGTAACTGCATGTGCGACAACTGCAAAAAGCCTAAAAAGCAGTTTGATGCCGAAAGTCAGTTATCTACCTTATTAAAGTTTATTGAGAAATCTGGAGAGAAATTTGACGATGCACACTTGTTAAACGTTTTCTTGGGATTAGAAACAGCACAAACCATCGCATACGAACACAGTAAGGTTCCTGAATTTGGAATTGGTAAAGAAGACGGTGAGCTGATGTGGAAATCAATTATCCGCCAGGCTGTTTTAAACAATTTCCTTTTTAAAGATATCGATAATTACGGTTTATTAAAGTTAACTAAGCAGGGAAGAGATTTCATTGTTAATCCTTACAGTCTTAAATTTATACTGAATGAACCAATAGAAAATGGTACTGACGATGATGATGACGATGTAAAACAAGGTACAGGTGCTTTGGATACCCATCTTCTGTCTTTACTGAAAGAGCTACGTAAAAAAATTGCGAAACAGAAAAGCGTGCCACCATTTGTGGTTTTCCAGGATCCATCTTTAGAGGAAATGTGTACGCATTATCCCATCACGATGGAAGAGCTTCGCCAGATTTCTGGTGTAGGTTCGGGTAAAGCCATGAAATTCGGGTCACCTTTTATCGAATTGATCAAAAAATATGTGGAGGATAATGATATCGAACGGCCTATTGATCTGATTATTAAAACACAGGCCAATAAATCGCAGATGAAAGTTTCGATTATCCAAAATATCGACAGACAGATCGGTTTGGAAGATATTGCTGATTCCAAAGGCATCACTTATGAAGAGATCCTAAAAGAAGTAGAATCGATTGTAAACTCTGGTACTAAACTTAACCTCAACTATTTCATTGATGAAGTAATTGATGATGATAGGCAGGATGAAGTTTTTGATTATTTCAGAGCAGCCGAAAGCGATTCTATAGATGAAGCGCTAAATGAACTGGGCGAAACCGATTATACCCGAGAAGAAATTCAACTGATGCGGATTAAATTCATGTCAGAACTAGGAAATTAAAAATTAGACGTGAGATATGAGAAGTTAGATTTGAGATAAACTCACATCTCATGTCTCACATCTCATGTCTCACACCTTAACTATGTTAAACTATTTAGATAAATTAAAAAATACAGATTCTGGAAATTTCTTTTTAATGGCTGGTCCATGCGCTATTGAAGGCGAAGATATTGCCATGAGAATCGCTGATAAGATTATTACGATTACCGATAAACTGCAAATTCCATATATTTTTAAGGGTTCTTACCGCAAGGCGAACAGGAGTAAAGGGAGTTCTTTTACCGGAATTGGCGATGAAAAAGCTTTACGCATTTTGGAAAGAATTGGTAGAGAATTTGGTGTACCAACCGTTACCGATATTCACGAAAGCGGTGAAGCAGCTATGGCTGCTGCTTATGTTGATGTATTGCAGATCCCTGCCTTTTTGTGCCGCCAAACTGATTTATTAATTGCTGCTGCCGAAACCGGAAAAGTGGTTAACGTTAAAAAGGGCCAGTTTTTATCGGCTGGTTCAATGAAATTTGCTGTCGAAAAAGTAAAAGAAGCTGGCAACAATAAAGTCATCTTAACGGATAGAGGCAATACTTTCGGTTACCAGGATCTGATTGTAGATTACCGGGGTTTACCAGAAATGCAAAGTTTCGGTGTGCCGGTGGTAATGGACTGTACACACAGCTTACAACAACCTAACCAAAGCAGCGGTGTTACCGGTGGTAAACCAGAACTGATTTCTACCATTGCCAAAGCAGCTATTGCAGTTGGTGCAGATGGTTTATTTATCGAAACACATCCTGATCCTGCAAATGCGAAATCAGATGGTGCCAATATGCTACATTTAGATTTGCTCGAAGAAACTTTAATCAAACTAGTTCGCTTAAGACAAGCTGTTATCTAATGGCGGCCAACAAAGGGATTTTCTTAACTGCAGAATGGCGTAAGTTAGCACTTGCGCAATATGCTGTTGATCAGCAAATTCTTTTAAAATATCTTCCTGCGCATACCGAACTGGATACCTGGCAAGGAAAGTACTATGTTAGCCTGGTTGGTTTTATGTTTGTTAATGTCAAGTTACGAGGTTTTAACATTCCATTCCACACTAATTTTGAGGAAGTTAACCTGCGCTTTTACGTTCGGTATAAAGATGGTAAAGAATGGAAGAGAGGAGTTGTTTTTGTTAAAGAAATTGTTCCTTTACCCGCAATAACACTTGTTGCGAATACCATTTATAAGGAAAATTACCAGACTTTGCCCATGAAACATGTTTGGATAGAACAGGAAAACCAACTTAAGGTGGATTATCTTTGGAAAAATAAAACATGGAATAATTTTCATGTTATTGCCCGTGCTCAGGCAGAAGAAATTACATTGGGCAGCGAAGAAGAATTTATCACCGAGCATTACTGGGGTTATACCAACATTGGTTACAACAAAACATCCGAGTATGGGGTAGAACATCCGCGCTGGCAAGCCTATCCCATGAAAAGTTATGAAATAAACGTAGATTTTGGACTAAATTATGGTAATGATTTTGCTTTCTTAAATCATGCCCGACCAGATTCTGTCTTCTTAGCAGAAGGATCAGAAATTAAGGTGCTTAAGGGAAAACAATTTTAGATTAGCTATCATCATTCGAACCAAATGCGTGATCATGACCACGCTAAATTTGATTTAATTTTTCTCATGAAACCAAAAATGCACTCAATTTTAATTGAGATGAATAAGGAAGGCAATATTATAGTACACAAGTTCGAACAATAAGCGACATAATTGGTTCTTATATTGTTGATGTCAGCCCCTGGGCGTAACTTTTCTTTTACCTACCAAATTAAAGGAAGTTAGCTTTAGTTTTTTATATTAAATTTAAAGATGGAAATGCTGGAAAACCAAGTAATTTTTATCAAAGAATTTATAATAATGAAGATTCTGGGAATACATCCATTTATAAATATCCAATTATGAAATCTTCTGATCAGAAACCAAATCAAGGCGATAGCAGGCGCGATTTCCTTAAAAAAAGTTCAGTAATTACAGCCGTTGCGCTAACACCTGGTGCTGCAATTAAAGCAGCAGAAAATAATGCTGACGAACGTTTCGCTGAACTTTTTGAGAAAATTCCATTAAAGCTTACAGTTAACAATAAAGCTTACCAAACAACAGTTGAGCCAAGGGTAACACTTTTAGATTATCTGCGTGAAGAATTGCACTTAACAGGTACTAAAAAAGGATGTGACCATGGCCAATGTGGTGCATGTACTGTTCATGTAGATGGACAAAGAATAAACGCTTGCCTCAGCTTAGCAGTAATGAACGAAGGAAAGAAAATCACCACCATTGAAGGTTTGGCGAATGGAGATACGCTACATCCTATGCAAGCTGCCTTTATCAAACACGATGGTTTTCAATGTGGTTACTGTACGCCCGGTCAGATCATGTCTGCAGTAGCCTGTGTGCGTGAAGGCCATACTAACTCCAGGGCCGAGATCAGCGAATACATGAGTGGAAATATTTGTAGATGTGGCGCTTACCCTAATATTGTAGATGCAATTATTGAAGTGAAGGAAGGAGGTCAAACCGTATGATCAATTTTCAATACCTCAGAACAACCACAGCAAAATCGGCAATTGCTTTATTGGTTAAAGATAAAAACGCCAAATTTCTTGCAGGTGGCACCAACTTAATCGACTTGATGAAAAGAGGTGTTACCGCACCCGAAAAACTCATTGATATTAACCACGTCCCTCTGAAAGAAATCAAGCAGGTGGGGAATAAAATCCACATTGGTACGCTGGCCTCCAATACAGCGGTTGCAGATCATGTCTTGATCAAAGAAAAATTACCTTTACTTTCATGGGCCTTACAGGCTGGTGCATCAGCGCAACTAAGAAATGTAGCTACTGTTGGCGGTAATATGATGCAGCGTACACGTTGTGGATATTTTTATGATATCGAAATGCCATGTAATAAGCGCCAACCGGGAACAGGGTGTGGAGCTATGGAAGGTTTTAACCGGATGCATGCTATTTTTGGAACATCAGAACAGTGTATTGCTGTTCATCCTAGCGATATGTGCATCGCCTTAGTTGCTTTAGATGCTGAAGTGGTATTAGCCAGCACAAAAGGCGAACGCAAAATGCTATTTAAAGATTTTCATCGCTTAGCTGGGGATACACCCCACTTAGACAACAACTTAAAGGCTGATGAAATGATTATCGGTTTAGAAATCCCTATTAATAATCTGGCCAAAAACTACCATTATCTAAAAGTTAGGGATAGGGCTTCTTATGCCTTTGCACTGGTATCGGTAGCGGCAGCTTTTGAAATCGCAGATAATAAAATTATTGATGTTCGGTTAGCCATGGGCGGAGTGGCACATAAACCCTGGCGTTTAACTGCATCTGAGCTTTTTTTAAGAGGAAAAGAAGCTAGCTTAAACAATTTTGAGCAGGCTGCGCAATTGGCCATGAAAGATGCTAAAGGCTTTGGAGGTAATGACTTCAAACTAAAACTGGCACCTAATACGATTATTGAAGCGTTGAACCTTGCAAAATCAAAAGCCTAGTTATGGAAAAGAACATGTTAAAAGATGAGAACGATCGCGTAGATGGATTCTTGAAAGTTACCGGGAAAGCCAAGTATTTTGCCGAATATGAGTTACCAGGCTTAACCTATGGTGTTTTGGTAACCAGTACCATTACCAAAGGCAAGATAACCTCGCTTGATACCAAAGCTGCAGAAAAAGCTCCGGGAGTTATAGCTGTGATTTCACATCTGAATAAGCCCTCAGCTGCTGCTTACGAGCAGGAAGGTGGCCCACAGATGAAGATTTTTTACACCGACAAGATTTTTTATAACGGACAACCCATAGCCATCGTTGTGGCGAACACTTTTGAAAGGGCAACTTATGCCGCCTCATTGGTTAAAGCCACATACGCTAAAGAAACTTTTAATACCGATTTCGAAAAAGCCCTTAAAGATCCAAAGGCTAAGAAGTTTCAGGGGCAGGCCGACTATAAGCGTGGTGAAGAAAATGCTTATAAAACCGCAGAGGTAAAGCTCGAAGAAAGATATTTTCTACCGATTGAAACACATAATCCTATGGAATTACATGGGATTATTGCAGATTGGCGACCAAATAACCAGCTCACTGTTTACGCCAAAACCCAAGGGGTAAAAGCTACGCAGGGTACTATTGCAAACGTTTTTAAAATTCCGATCGAAAATATCCAGGTGAATTCGGAGTTTGTTGGTGGTGGCTTTGGCATGGCCTTGCGTACATGGCCGCTTGAAATTGCAACGGTAATGGCTTCTAAACATATTGGCAAACCTGTGAAAGTGGTTATTACCAGAATGCAAATGTTTACCATGGTAGGTAATCGGCCAGCGGCCATACAAACCATTGGTTTAGGTGCAAATAAAGATGGTAAATTAACAGGAATTACGCATAGAGCTTACGGCGAAACATCCACTTATGAGAACTTTACCGAAGGTGTAGTAAATATGGCGAAATTTATGTATCAGTGCGATAACGTAAATACTTCCTATGTCATTATACCAGTTGATTTGGGTGTACCGATCTGGATGCGCGGACCAGGTGAAGCTACGGGAGCTTTTGCGCTTGAAAGTGCGATTGACGAGATGGCACATGCTTTAGATATGGATCCGCTGGAATTTAGAATCAAAAATGATCCTGAAACTGACCAGCAAAAAAACAAACCCTTTTCCAGCAAAAATATCAAAGAGGCCTATAAAATTGGAGCAGATAAAATAGGCTGGCGCAACCGGAAAAATAAACCGGGCAGTTTGGTAGAAGGACCATGGCAAACCGGATATGGCGTGAGTGTTGGTGTATTTAATGCCAACAGGGGTAAGGCCAGCGTGAAAGGTATTTTGAAAGCCGATGGATCGCTGCTTTTACAAAGTGCAACCAGCGATATTGGTCCTGGCACAGGAACAGGTATGACTTTAATTGCCAATAAATTAATGAATATTCCCGTCAATAAAATTACGTTCGAATTGGGCGATTCATCCTTACCACCAGCACCAAGTCAGGGCGGTTCGGCTACACTGTCTACGGTAGGCTCTGCTGTGAATGATGTTTGTGTAGCATTAAAATCTACAATCGCAGAACTGGCAGCAAATTCAAATATGGATGCTACAGCTAATTTTGTTGATGTGTTAAAAAAGAATAATCTTCCCCAAATAGAAATCACGAAAGAGAGCCAGAGCGGCAAAGAAAAAGATAGCTACTCCATGTATTCGTTCTCCATTCACTTTGTACAGGTGAAGGTAAATAGCTTAACAGGAGTAGTAAAGATCAATAAAATTGTTTCTGTCGGCGATTCAGGTACTATTGTAAGTCCGAAGACAGCCCGAAGCCAGATGGTAGGCGGTGCAGTTGGCGGGATAGGGATGGCTTTAACCGAAGAATCAATAATCGATCACCGTTATGGAAGATACATCAATAACAACTTTGCTGATTACCACGTTCCTGTGAATGCCGATGTACCGGAAATCGATGTTAATTTCATTAATAAACCAGATCCTTACATCAACCCGATGGGGGCAAAAGGTATGGGCGAAATTGCCCTGATCGGTTTTTCTGCTGCAGTAGCCAATGCTGTTTTTAATGCCACCGGTAAAAGAATCAGGACGCTACCAATTACGCCAGACAAGATATTGGCTTAGTCATTCGCTCTACAATAAAGAAGTCAAATTTTTAAACCTGAACGCTGTTTTATAAGCACCAAGCTAAGACAATACGTCATGCTGAATTCATTTCAGCATCTTTTGCAGAAAGGCCCTGAAATAAATTCAGGGTGACGATCGCTTCAATGGATTTTGTCTTAATCTACAAAAAAATGCGTCCCAATTTTACAATGGGACGCATTTTTTTATTTAATAGAATTAAACTCGTTTAGAACAACAGAATTATTTAGTAACCGCCTTACCTGAATAAGTTGCTGCTAATTTTAATGCATTGTAAGCATTCACAATTCCGCCACTAATACAAAGGTCAGAAAAAGGTACAGAAACTTTCTCTGCATCTGGCCCTTCACCTTTAGCATACTCTACGTTGTGATCTACCTTTGTAACCGATTTAACGATAATTTCTTTTACCTGCGCTGCCGTTAATTTTGGATAATAGGAACGAATTAAACCAGCTAAACCGGCCACAACAGGAGAGGCCATACTGGTTCCGTCTAAGTTTTTGTATTTAGAACCCGGTACGGTAGAGTAAATTTGCACACCTGGGGCAAAAACATCTACCTGTGCTTTACCAAAGTTAGAGAAACTTGCTTTTAAGGTTTCATCATCTTTTGGACCTGAAGCACCTACTGTTATCCATGATGCAATAGTTTTCTCATCTAAATCTTTGTGGTTAGGAAAATTATTTTCTACATCAATGTTCTTGTTTTCATTACCTGCAGCCTGAACAATCAGTACATCTTTAGATGCAGCATATTTCATTGCTTCATTAACTATGGCTTTATCCCAGCTATAAGCTTTACCGAAACTCATGTTAATTACTTTGGCACCATTATCAACTGCATAACGAATTCCATTGGCCACATCTTTATCTCTTTCATCACCATTTGGCGTACAACGAACACCCATAATAGCAACATTATCAGCCACACCAAAAATACCAAGTTTATTGGTTCTATCTGCTGCAATAATACCTGCTACGTGTGTACCGTGCATAGCATCAGGACCAGCAACATCATTATTGCCGTAAAACCGCTCTTTTTCATTGTTTGGATCATCGCCAACTATTGAACGTGGATCATAATCGATATTTAAGTTATATTTGGCCTGGCGTGTATAATAATCGAATCCTTCTACAATCTGATCTTCGTAAAAATCTTTAAAACTGCCTTTTTCTAATTGTTGGCTCAGTACATTTTGGATTCTGCCTTCAACTTCAGTAGTAGGTTTAAAGTTTTTAAAATCTTCTACCGTTGGATTTTCTTTGCCGATTTTCTTTACTACCCCGTCTAAAGCATTTTTAAAACCAGTAATACCTGCCAGATTTTCTTTTGCTTCTGCCAATTGTTTTTCTAATTCGGCTCTTTCTGCTTTAAAAGCTTCGAAATCCTTTTTGTCTTTTTCTGCTACATTCGCATCTGTAGTATTGGCAAAACGTACCTGATCACGACGAACCAAACGCGTTAATTCCAAAGTTTCGAAATTTACAGATCCCTTAGGGCCTCCAATAAAATTCCAGCCATTAATATCGTCGATATAACCGTTTTTGTCATCATCCTTGCCATTTCCAGCTATCTCTTTGGTGTTTACCCACATAATCCGTTTCAAATCTTCGTGAGTAGCTTCTACACCGCCATCGTTTACGGCTACGATAACTTTAACAGATTTTTTACCTTTTAAAAGTTCTTTATATGCTTTTTCGGTACTGATTCCGAATGTACTATCACTTTTAAGGTCAAGATTTTGCCAATTGGCTTTTTGTGCATGGGCAACAGTTGGTACCACACTGGCAAGCGCAATACCGAAAAGCGCGCTGAAAATTTTACTCTTATTCATTTATGTATTTTTGTATTAAACGGCGAAAGTTAATTTTAATTTTTTATTGAAAGAAATTGTATTCAAATTTAATTCTTTCCAAACATTTTATTGCCGTATTTTAAATGGTATCCTATAAAAAGTCGTCATTAAGAATTGAGCAGCTTTGAGCAAAGAAATCTATCAGGATAGCATTCTCAACTTCATTGTACTTCGTTCTCAATGACGACCGATATTTTAAAATAAACTAATTTATTTTAAACCAGCTACAATTTTCTTGGCCATCTCGTTATGTGATTCAATAACTTTTAAGGTATTCGTTGCCCATTCTTTGATACTTTGGTCGCGGTTTTCACTACCTTTCTTAAATAAGGCCACTGTTTTTTCATGATCGGTAACCATCATATCCATATAATGTTTATCAAATGCTGCACCGGTCATTTTTTTCATTCCATCCAAATGGATCTGTTCATCAGCTGGTAAAGCATCAGGGGTAATTACCTTTTTATTTACTGCCAAAGTTTTTAATTCTGCATTGGCTTTCTCATGGTCGGCAAGCATTTTGGCTGCGAAATCTTTCACTTCTGCACTTTTCGCATTTTGAGCTGCAATCTTAGCTGCTTCAACTTCCATAATACCGCCTACAGCTGCTTTTCTTAAAAATGTTGCACCTGCCTCATCAACACCCGATTCAGTACTCTCTGATCCAGCAACGTGGTTACCGTTTACCATAGTAGTATCGCCAGAAACGCTGTCTTTAGTAGTTGCCGATTTTTTATCTGCAGTTTGGCAAGCCTGAAATGAAAGTGCTAATGCAAAAGCTGTGGATAATAAAAATATCTTTTTCATGTTTTCTCAATATTTTGATGTGTAAGGAAAACAAGAGAGTTTAAAAAAGGTTTTTTTTATCTATTCTGCGGCCTGATCATATGCGTTTTGAATCACGATGCCCATTTGTCTTTCCGGATTTTCAATCGCTGAAAAACCAAATTGCTCATAGAGTC
>Ga0163162_10000178_pt1 | contig 58523 bp, 49 predicted proteins | sample S55metaG_FD_115310 | JGI IMG/M metagenome (GOLD analysis project Ga0163162, IMG submission 115310) | Switchgrass rhizosphere microbial communities from Kellogg Biological Station, Michigan, USA - S5-5 metaG | ecosystem: Host-associated > Plants > Roots > Rhizosphere > Soil | place: USA...
GCAGATTTTTGATGGCTTAATGGCTAATCATGTACTCGGCGATTGGCGCGAACCTGATGTGATCCGTTTAAGTGCCGTACCACTTTATAACACTTATGAAGATGTTTACTTAGCAGGACAGGCATTATTAAAAGTGAGTAAAGATATTTTAACGTAGAAAAGAATAAAAAATGATTAACTACAACCCTAAAGACTGGAGTACCTTCATTTTTCATATCGATAAAAGCGACACCTTTAGAAAGCTTTGGCCTTTAATGCTAGGGGTAGCCATATTTTCTGGGCTGGTTGCTTATGCTGAATTAAATTACTTTCAGCTTTCTAAAACGAGTAATGTAACCAATATTGGCATGATGCATAGCTTATTGGGCTTTGTTTTGTCGCTTTTGCTGGTTTTCAGAACTAATACGGCTTATGATAGGTGGTGGGAAGGCCGGAAACTGCTTGGATCACTAACCAATGTAAGCCGTAACCTGGCTTTAAAGATTAAAGCGCTTAAACTAACTGATGAGGATGTTCGCTTTTTTGAATACGGTATTCCTAAATATGCTTTTGCGCTAAAAGAACATCTAAGAGAAAAAATGTATTTCGGGAAGAACAGTTTGTTGATAGAAGTTGAAGAAGGCAAACATGTTCCTAACCAGATAGCAGGTAGTTTAACCAACAGATTCTACGGGCTGTTGGAAAAAGGTTCGATTTCGCAGGAACAGTTTATTGTTCTTTCCATCGACTTTAATCAGTTTACCGATATCTGCGGCGCCTGCGAAAGGATTAAAAATACGCCGATCCCATTTTCTTACAGCGCATTTATTAAAAAATTTATTTTTGTTTATGTGATCACTTTACCTTTTGGGTGGGTATTCAGTTTAGGTTATTTTGTTGTCCCTATTGTGCCCTTTATCCTCTATGTATTAGCGAGTTTGGAGCTGATAGCTGAAGAAATAGAAAACCCATTTGGTTACGATGCGAATGATCTTCCTGTAGATCAGATCTGTATCAATATCGAAAAACATGTAGGAGAGATTTTAGGCTAATGATCAAAATTGCCTGGCATCCGCTTTACGCACACCCTTTACCTGAAGGGCACCGTTTTCCGATGCTGAAATATGAATTGATCCCTGAGCAGCTTTTGCATGAGGGAATAATAACGCCGCAGAATTTATTTAGTCCGGAGCCCGTTTCGGAAGATATTATTCTCCTTACTCACGAAAAAGCCTATTGGGAACAACTCAGGGATTTAACACTTCCTGCTAGAGAGCAGAGACGGATTGGTTTTCCACTAAATGCGCAGCTTGTAGCACGTGAACTGAGAATTACACAGGGCACCATTGATGCAGCTCATTTTGCCATAGCACATGGTATTGCCTTTAATGTTGCAGGAGGTACGCATCACGCAGGTAGCAATTGGGGCGAAGGTTTTTGTTTGTTAAACGATCAGGCAATTACTGCTAATTATTTGTTAAATAAGCGTTTAGCTAATAGTATCTTAATTATCGATTTAGATGTTCACCAGGGAAATGGCACCGCCGAAATTTTTCAACATGAGTCAGGAGTGTTCACTTTCTCCATGCATGGCGATAAAAATTTTCCTTTTAAAAAAGAAGTCTCAAGCCTGGATGTTCCTTTAAATGATGGTATACAGGATGATGAATATCTGTCTGCACTAAATGTCAATCTGAAAAAGGCTTTTGAAAGCGCCAGACCTGATTTTGTATTTTATTTATCGGGAGTAGATGTGCTTTCTACAGATAAATTGGGTAAACTGGCATTGAGCAAAGCTGCATGCAAGGAGCGTGATCGGATGGTGCTGCAGGCCTGTAAAGATAAAAACTTACCTTTACAGGTGAGTATGGGTGGAGGTTATTCTATTGATATCAGGGATATTGTAGATGCGCACTGCAATACCTATCGCCTGGCTTTTGATTTATTTACATGAGCCCTTTTGTAAAGTTATAATATCCTTATCTTCGCCGCCATATGTTGGAGATCATTTATCAGGACGAAAATCTAATCGCCATTAACAAACCTCATGGTCTATTGGTACACCAATCATCCATTGCAAGAGATGCGACGGAGTTCGCCCTTCAGTTGTTAAGAGACCAGGTAGGGAAGCACGTTAGTCCGGTACATAGGTTAGATAGGAAAACAAGCGGGATATTATTATTTGCTTTTGATAAGGTTTCTGAAGTTGCTATGCATCAGCAATTTATGAATGCAGAAACTGATAAAAAATATTGGGCTATTTTACGGGGTTTTACACCAGATGCAATGGATATTGATTATCCTTTGGCTAAAGAAAACGGAACCATGCAAGATGCTTTTACCTCATTTATCAACCTTCAAAGAGCTGAGGTAGCGGTGGCTTTTGGCAAACACCCAACCTCCCGGTACTCACTGGTAGAAGCCACACCTAAAACTGGCAGAATGCATCAATTAAGGAGACACTTCAGCCATATCTTACATCCAATTATTGGAGATAGGACACACGGCTGTAATAAACAAAACAAATTTTTTAAAGAACAATGGGACATGACGACCATGTTGCTCCATGCTTCTGAGTTAACATTTGTGCATCCCATTACAAAAGAAAGAATCCACTTAAAAGCCGGTTTGCATGATGAGTTTAAAAGGGTGATGGATTTCATGAAAATGGAACTTTAGCACAATTTTTACCACCAAAATCTGTTTATATAACATCTATGATTAAATACTTACGTTTTACACTCCCAGTTTTAGCGCTTTTTGCAGCCAGTTGTTCTTCAGTTTATATGCCAAACGTTCCAAATACACCCATGTTAAGTAAACAGGGCGAATTTAGTGGCGGTGCACACATCTCTTTAAAAGGCAATGCCAGCATTAATGGCGCTTATGCCGTTTCTGACCATATAGGTCTACTGTTTAGCGGTTCGAGGATGAATAGCGAAAGAAGAAGTAAAGATTTCGGACATAAACTAGTTGAAATTGGAGGTGGTTATTTTGATACATTTGGTCCGGATAATAACCGGATAATCGAGGTTTATGCAGGTGTAGGTAAAGGTTGGAGCGACATCACTTACCGTGATTATAAAAACGATATCCTCATCAGTTCTGAACTGCAGGATGTAGATTACAGGAAAACATTTTTACAGGTAAACTACAGTTCAAAAAAGAAAAATAATTTACGTTTGTTTGGAACCGATTTTCCCATTAACTATGGCACTGCTTTAAGAATCAGCCATGTTAAAATGGATCGTTTCTTTTTAAATGGTGTAGTGCAGCCTAAAGAAGATAATATTTTCTTTGAGCCGGTATTCTTTACCCGCATGGCGCTCAGCAAAACCTTTCAGCTCCAATATACCACCAGCAGTAATATTGGCTTAAAAAGCCGTAAATATATGTCTGCCGGTAATTCTATCTTTACCATTGGGGTTGTGGTAAATGTTGGTGGGAAGTAATTCTTAGTCATTCCTAAGAAACATTGTCATTGCGAGGAGGAACGATGAGGCAATCTTACCTGCAGATAATTCCATACGATAAAGATTGCTTCGTCGGCTGAAAAAGCTTTCTCTCAATGAAGATTATATCAGCGTATGCTACTATCTAGCCGCTAACCTTTTCGTCTTACTCTGAAATCTCAAAAACAATAGGATAGAGGCTGTGAGCAAACCCAGTGTTAACCCATACCAGATTCCGTTAACGCCTAAGTTGAAATGAAAACCCAATACATAACCGATGGGGATTCCAACTATCCAATAGGCTAAAAAGGTAATTAAGGTTGGCATGTTAACATCGCCCATGCCACGTAAAACACCTAGTCCGACCACCTGGGTGCCATCAAACAGTTGAAAAAAGCCTGCAATAATTAATAGTTGTGCGGCAATAGGAATTACTGTTGCATCTTCGGTATAAATGAAAGGCATTAGGTTGTTGGCCAGTACAAAAATAACCGCAGTGCACGACATAAAAAGCAATATTACATGATAGCTGGCAATGGCTGATTTCCGTAAGTCGTTAAAATTATTTTTACCAAAGTTATTTCCTGTTTTTATGGTCGCTGCCGATGCCACACCACTGGCAATCATGTAGGTCATTGCCGCTAAACTAATCGCGATTTGGTGTGCGGCCTGTTCTATCGCTCCGATGGTACCGATTAATACCGCAGCACCGCTAAAAGCACTGATTTCGAAAGAATACTGCATGGCTACCGGCATTCCGATTTTGGCAATCTTAATTGCCCTCATTTTATCAAAAAATGTTACCTTAAAACTGGTCAGGTATTTTTTAAAATGCTTTGAGCGCAAAACGTAAAAGCACATCACGGTAGCCATCAAAATCCTGTCTATCAAAGTACTTAAGCCTACACCGCTAACACCCATAGATTTGATGCCGAACATACCTTTCACGAAGATGATTCCTAAAATAATATTAAGGGCATTTCCCCAGATCGAAACAAACATGGCTTGTTTGGTAAAGCCTAAACCTTCTGCAAATTGCTTAAACGTCTGAAAAATCAATAATGGGATAATCGAAACAGATAAAAGATTGAGGTAAGGTTTTGCGTAGCGTACTACTTCTGGTGTTTGTTCCAGGCGATCGATAACAAAAAATATCCCCAATTGCACAAGTACATATAATAATATGCCGATACAGATATTGATCATTAAACTGTTTGATAAAAGCTTTCCACACTCATCATAGTGCTGACGGCCATTTTCCTGTGCAATTAGTGGGGTTAGCCCATAAGAAATGCCTAGGCCGATTACGAGGATAAGCATAAATATACTGTTTACCAAAGAAACAGCGGCTAATTGGATGGTGTCGGTAAAATGCCCAACAATAATACTATCAGCCATGTGTACCAGCGTATGCCCCACCTGCGAGCCTACAATTGGCAGCGCCAAATGGAGATTTTCTTTGTAATAAGGTTTATATCTGGTGTAAATTTTAGAAAACATAGTTTGCAAAGGTCGCGTTTTTAAAGCTCAAAAAGTAGGGATGTAGAAAAGTTAATGTTTTGGTTTCAAAAAGGCGATAGCTCTGTTGCACTGAATTATCGAAGCCAGCGGGTTTTATAAACAAGTTTATCTTTAGGTTATAGTCTTTCCACAACTATAAAAGATAGAAAAATGCAGATTGAAGATTTATGAAGGTTAAAAAATCCGAAATCTACTTTGGAGAAGCTGTCAGCAAAGGAGCATACTTTTGAAGTATTGAAAGAATTTTACTTCTGTTTTCAATGTAGATATTACTCATAAAGATAATACCTGTTGTTTTATTGAAAAGTATGTTTGCGCTTGCACCTGGGTCATCTCCATCATGCCCAATATATCCATTATTGTAAATATTCCAGAAAACGCCCTTATTTCGTGTTTGCAAACTCATATTCTCGGGTACGCTTTGGGGGGTAAACACTGGGGTAAACATTTCAATAGCCGATGCGTTCTTAATCAGGCCAGCATTATGATTGAGCAGTTTCATCATGTCCCTCACGTATAAAGAAAGCTCGGCCGCAGAAGTTCTTAATCCTCCATCGGGGTAAGTAGTGAGGTGATAAAAAGGGAACGCAATATCTTTTGTTAAATAAGGAACCGCCTGTTTAGAAGTATTTTGCTTTGTTTTAAACCAATTTGTATTATTCATATGAAGTGGTTTAAAAATATATTTTTGAGTAAAATCTGCGAATGATATACCAGATTTCACTTCAATAAGGTATGCTGTAAGTGCTGAACCAATATTACTGTATGAGGCCCTTTTACCAGGTTTCGAATTACTAAAATTCTCTTTTTTGTATAAAGCACCCTGAGGGGTTAAATAAGCTTTTAAAAATGTTGTTAAGGTGGTATTATTTAGATCAGAAGTATAATTATTCTCCTTCATCATTTTAATTAATAACTCATTTTGAACTTTTGGTCTCTCAAAACGATAAGATCGGTTGTATATTTCCTGGTTATCTATAATGCCCGAAGTATGAGTGGTTAAATATTTAATGCTAATAATTTCATCAGGTAAGTAAGGATTTACGACTTTAAAAGGAAGAATTGTATTAATATCTGTATCCAGATCAAAATAACCAAGCTCTATAGCTTTCATGAGCGATACAGCAATAAATGTTTTACTAACCGAACCAATATTTTGAATTGTTTGTGGCGTATATACCTTTTTTTTAGCAATATCAGCATAGCCAAAACCACTTTCAAAAACGATTTTGTCTTTATTTAAAATAGCTACGGAAAAGCCAGGTATATTATTTTCTTCAAGATAATCTTTAAGCTTAAGTCTCAAAGAATCCTGATAATTTTGTGACTTAACTGTTAAGGTACAGCAAACAATAACAAAAAAGAATATTGATTTTAGATATGTCATTTTCAATGATTTTTGCTACCTCACCGCCGTAAAATACTCATCCTTTTCGGTAGTATGCGATTTAATTACATTGGTTAAAATTAAATTAACCAGTACTTTTTGGGCTTTGCGGTAAGAACTGCGTAACAGTTTGCTAAATTCTTTTAAGGTAATCTTTTCGTTTTGCTCCAGGTATTCGAGCAATTTTTTTTCGTTATCAGAATAGGAGATGAGTACACCATTGTTCTTATATTCCTGTTTAAGTACTTCCAGAATAATCCGGCTGGCTAAAACGCTTTTATCATCAATGCGAATATAGGCCCACCATTTTTTTTGCTGATCAAGTGCGTAGTGCGGTTTTGTATCACTTTCAGGAATTTCAACTACTAAAACCAGTTTATCATCCACGTAAATTTCTTCGAAATGAGGTTCAATAGCCGGTTTACAGAATTGGTGGGCAGCAGTCAAGATCATATATTTCTCTTCTTCTTCTGATTTTACCCCCTTAATCGATCCATCATCTGCAACGCCAATTAATAATTTGCCACCTTTGTTATTGGCAAAAGCGACCAAACTTTTGGCTATCTTCTCGGTGCTGGTAATGGTTTTCTTAAAATCGAGCATCACGCCCTCACCCTGCAAAATTAAACTCTTAATACTCGGCATAATCTAAAAATTAATAAGCAACCCTGGGTGTTTCGCCCTGATGCAGGTTTCGGATATATACTTCATTCATTACGGTTGCACACAATTCACCATTCTTGTTGGTTATTTCCATGGGATAGGCTTTTACAAACTTTCCAATGGTTTTTAAGGCATGTTCTGCTTCATTAAGCATATCATCTGTTACCGTAATAGTGAAGTATAAGGTAGAACGACCAGGTTTTAAATATTGTATAGAAGCACTCTTTAACCACACACGGACTTTAAAGCCGCGACGTTGCATCAACTGATCGAATAAGAGTGCATAAAACGGGTCAGTAGCCGCATAAATAGTACCTCCAAAAATAGAACCATTGTAATTTTTATTCAGAAAACTTTTGCTCAGTTTAACCGTACAGCTTCTAAATTCATTTTCAAATCTCTGAACCCAAATGCGTTGAAAAAATAGGGGTGGGTAAAAACGCATTACCCATTTAAGGGTGTTCGGAGAAATAATCATATTTACTAATATCAGAAAGTTTTATCACCTTTTAAAGTTTTGCAGATGTTGTTTTGGTAAAATTTCTGTAATCTGCAAAATATGCTTGTTTAAAAGATGCCATTACTAAAGCTTAAGAATTTGGCCATTATTTGCTATTTAATGAAATTAACTGATTTTTAGCAAAATAATAGGGTGAAATATATTTACATCACCGTTAGTGCAATAAAACCTGTTCAAAATGGTGCTGTTATGCGTTGTGAACATTTAATAACTAGTAAATATTAATGAAAAATATTCTTTTTCAAGAAAAAATTAAAACCAAATGATTGTAATGTTGTTTTGGATGAAAGATAACATTAAAAACTATGAAAAAAATAATCTTAAGTCTTGCTTTTGCAGGTTCTCTTATGATAGCCACATCAGCATGCAATTCGTCAAAAAATATGGCTGGCTCTTCAGACAGCACTAAAACGGATTCGACAACTACGGCACCAATGGATACAACAGCTAAGAAAATGCCAGACACGACAACAAAAATGCCAACTGACACAACAAAAAAGAATCCTCCTATGTAGGATCTTAAAAGCCACCCTAACGCAGGGTGGCTTTTATTTTTAGAAATCTATTTTAAATATTTGTGTTATTGCGTACTTTCAGCGTCTAAACCAAATAATTAAATGGATCATCAAGTAAAAACCAACAGCCGTAATGTAATTTTCTTAGTAATTGTAGCCGCTCTGGGCTATTTCGTTGATATTTACGATCTTGTTTTGTTTTCTGTAGTACGGGTAAAAAGTTTTACCGACATTGGTGTTTCTGCAGCGCATATGCGTACCGAAGGGGAGTACGTCATCAATATGCAGATGTTCGGCTTGTTGCTTGGAGGTCTACTCTGGGGCATTATCGGCGATAAGTTCGGCAGGATCAAAGTATTATTCGGATCAATTTTAATGTATTCGCTGGCGAATTTAGCAAATGGTTTTGCCACTGATGTACATACTTATGCCATGATCAGGTTTGTAGCGGGTATTGGTTTAGCGGGCGAATTAGGTGCGGGGATTACGCTTGTTACCGAAACCATGGATAAAGAAAAACGTGGTTATGGTACTATGGTGGTAGCTGGCATTGGTTTATTGGGCGCAGCGGCAGCCGCTACAATTGGTAAACATTTTACTTGGCAAACTTCATATTTCGTAGGTGGTGGCATGGGCTTACTTTTATTGCTTTTGCGTGTAGGTACTTTCGAATCGGGTATGTTTAAACACGCCGAGCAGGATAAAGCGGTTTCAAAAGGGAATTTTTTTATGCTTTTTTCCGACCGCAAAAGATTCTTAAAATACCTGGCCTGTATCTGCCTCGGGCTTCCTCTATGGTTTATTGTGGGTATTTTAGTTACCCAATCGCCAGAAATAGGTAAAGCATTAGGCGCTAAGGATGTATTAAATGCTGGCACTGGTATCATGTATACTTATTTTGGTATTGCCATTGGCGATGTGGTATGCGGGGTTTTGGCACAAGTTTTAAGATCGCGTAAGAAAACAGTGCTTATTTTTCAAAGTTTATCTGTAATTACGGTACTTGTTTATTTAAACAGTACAGGTTTAACCGAAAGTAATTTCATTCTGATCTGCCTGTTTATGGGCTTTGCGGTTGGTTATTGGGCAACATTTGTAACCATTGCTGCCGAACAGTTTGGAACAAATATCCGTTCTACGGTTACCACTACAGCGCCCAACTTTGTACGCGGTGCTTTAATTCCGATTACTTTTATTTTTGAATTTTTTGTGCATCGTTATAACATCGTTTCTGCCGGTTTTATCGTGATGGGGATTGTAACCATAATTGCCATGATCTCTGTTGCTTATTTAAAAGAAAGCTTTAATAAAGACCTTAATTACCTCGAACATTAGTTGTATGACTCTGTTCTAAGTACTCAGGAATCCTGACTAAAAAACAATGTCAATAAAATGTACTATCTAAACATAAATCAATATAGCTGCTTTAATACCTTTAGATTTGTATGGAAATAGAAAAAATCATCATGTTCAAAGAAGAAGTAGCAGCAAGGTATAAGCAAATACAGGATGAAATTTGCAGGGGATTGGAAATTGCCGATGGCAAAGGGAAGTTTGAAGAAGAGCTTTGGGAGCGAAATGGCGGGGGAGGTGGACGTACCCGGATTATGCAAAATGGGGAAATTATCGAAAAAGGAGGCGTAAATTTTTCTGCTGTACATGGTAAGTTGCCAGAAGCGGTTAAAAAAGCCTTTAATGTAACAGAAGATGATTTTTTTGCTACTGGTGTTTCAATCGTGATCCATCCAAATCATCCTTTGGTACCGATTATCCATATGAACATCCGTTATTTTGAACTCAATGAAGAAACGCGTTGGTTTGGCGGTGGTATCGATTTAACGCCGCATTATGTTTTCGAAAATGATGCCCGTTTCTTTCACCACAAGTTAAAGCAGGCTTGTGATGATTTCAGTGCAGAATTTTATCCGAAGTTTAAAACACATGCTGATGATTATTTCTTTATTAAACACCGTGAAGAAACCCGTGGTATTGGCGGTATTTTTTACGATCGTTTAAAACCTGAAAACACCAATCTTTCCTGGGAGCAGGTTCTGGATTTCTCTGTTCATATTGGTGAAACATTTTTACCGATTTATACGGAATTAATCGACCGTAACCGGGATAAAGAATTTACCGAAGCACATAAAGAATGGCAATATCAACGCCGTAGCCGTTACGTAGAATTTAATTTGGTGTACGATTCCGGAACAAAATTTGGATTAGAAACCAATGGCCGGATCGAGTCTATCTTAATGAGTTTACCACCACAGGCTAACTGGGGTTATAATTTGCAGCCAGCCATAGATTCAGAAGAATATAAAACCCTGCAATTGCTTAAAAAAGGGATTAAATGGATTTAAGTTGATAGTGCCGTCACCCTGACCTGTAGCGCAGCGGAAAGCTGCGCAGTAAACCGAGCCTTAAGCGAGCTCACCGAAGGTAATTTATTTCCGGGTCTTTATTGCAGAAAGGTGCTGAAGCAAGTTCATCATAACGAATATGAATTTAAAACAAAGTCAAGGGTGCCAATACCTCATGGAAACCAGCCTTTAATTTCCCAGTTCTAAAATCATTTACAACGTTGTGCGCCATTCGGGTTGGTTCAGGGATCCGGTAATTTCCCGCACAATTTTTCATAATGGCCAGGCTCTGATGATTCGTAATTAAATGACCAACAGATACAAACACAGGCGTACAATTGATTTTTGTGCGTAAAGCAAAACCAAGGGTTTCGCCATGACTATTGATTTCTGAAGTACTTAACTTCTTGTTTTCCGGTACATGATTTTCTCCATATAACAGGCTTTTGGCACAGCCAATGGTGGCTTGGTTGGCCAAAATTCCAAAATGCGAAGCTACACCCATTCGTCTCGGGTGCAAAATTCCATTACCATCCAGTACCACAACATCAGGTTTATGCCCAATCAATTCCCAAACTTTTAATAACGCAGGTACTTCTTTAAAACCTAAAAAACCTGGCTTATATGGAAAATTAGTTTCATAAGTTGCTAAAGCGAAAGATTTCAGGACCATACCCGGATAAGTGAGCATTACAATTCCGGCATACATAGTTGAACTTTCCTTATTAAAAGAGATGTCAGCGCCCGCAATGGTCTCCATTTTATGGAGCGGCTGAAACTTTAACTGTTTGGCGAGTTCAATCTGGTAAGCAGTAGCTTCTTCGAAACTGTAATGGTCGTACATGTTTTTAGTACAAGTAAGGATTATAAATTGTTTTGTTAACCCAATTGCAATATTTAGATCAGTAGAATGTAGCCTTTATTTTATCCATACTATAAATGTGTAATAACTATTAAAGTAGTATTAAATTTCAATACTTTAGCTATTTTAGGGGAATGTATCAGATTTTGAACTGAAGATGAACAATATAGCCTTTTTTGATATAGAGCTAAATGCCACAGGCAAACAATTGCTTGATATTGGCTGTGTTTTATCGGATGGACTGGGCTTTCATAAAAATCAGCCTGAAGAATTTATACAATTTATCAGGCAGTGCGAATTTATTTGTGGACATAATATTATGGCACATGATCTGGCTTACTTGCAGCGTCTTTTTGGTCATGCTGAATGGGGACTTGACAAGGCTATTGATACTTTAATGTTATCGCCTTTATTGTTTCCCAGGCAGCCTTACCACCGTTTGCTCAAAGATGATAAGGTTCAAACTGAAGAACGCAATAATCCTTTAAATGATGCTAAAAAAGCTAGAGATCTGTTTTACGATGAATTAAGCGCTTTTGGGGTACTTGATGATCAATTTAAGGTGATCATATATGGTCTTTTGCATAATCAAAGCGGCTTTGATAATTTCTTCAGGTATCTTCATTATACTGTACCTGTAAATAAAGAAGAATTGACGGGCAGCATTAGCAGGTTATTTCAAAGTAAGATTTGTAAAGAAAGTGAACTTGAGCATTGGATAGATACAGTTCCGGTAGCTTTGGCATATACCTTGGCTTTACTCCATTGTGATGATCGTTTCTCTATTACACCGCCATGGGTATTAAAAAACTATCCTGATGTAGAGCGCTTGCTTTTTCTTATGCGTAACAATCCATGCTTGCAGGGATGCGATTATTGCAGGCTCGCCCACGATCCAATACTGGCTTTAAAAAAGCATTTCGGTTTCTCCGGCTTTCGTAAATACGGCGATGAACCGCTGCAAGAGGATGCCGTAGGGGCGGCCATACAGGGCGAATCCATTTTGGCTGTATTTCCTACTGGTGGTGGCAAGTCTATTACTTTCCAGATACCTGCATTAATGAGTGGTGAAAATGCTAAAGCCTTAACCGTGGTAATTGCACCCTTACAGTCTTTGATGAAAGACCAGGTAGATAACCTGGAAAAGAAAGGTATAACAGAAGCGGTTACCATCAACGGCTTATTAGATCCAATAGATCGGGGAAAAGCCATTGAACGTATAGAAAATGGCTATGCAAGCTTACTGTACATTTCTCCTGAGTCGCTCCGTTCAGTTACTATTGAACGACTGTTGCTCAAAAGAAAAATTGCCAGATTTGTGGTCGACGAAGCACACTGTTTCTCATCCTGGGGGCAGGATTTTCGTGTAGACTACCTATATATAGGCGATTTTATCAAAAATCTGCAGGAAAAGAAAGGGCTTGATTATACAATTCCGGTGTCATGCTTCACAGCTACCGCAAAGCAAAAAGTTATAGAAGACATCAGACTTTATTTTAAGGAAAAATTACAACTCGATTTAAAGGTGTTCCGGGCCGATACTACACGTACTAATCTACACTACCGCGTTTATCAGCGTGATAATGAAGAGGAAAAATACAATCAGCTAAGAGATATTATCCAAGAAAAGAATTGTCCTACCATAGTTTATGTATCACGTACAAAAAAGGCTAAGAAGCTGACCCAGAAGCTAACCAGCGATGGTTTTGTAGCCAAAGCCTACCATGGCAAAATGGAGAAAGACGAAAAGTCTCAAAATCAAAATGCCTTTATGAGTGGTGAGGTCGATATTATGGTGGCCACTTCTGCCTTTGGTATGGGGGTAGACAAAAGTGATGTTGGTGCGGTTATACATTACGACATTTCTGACTCACTTGAGAATTACGTACAGGAAGCTGGAAGGGCAGGGCGTGATGAACAGATACAAGCTGACTGTTTTGTGCTTTTTAATGAAGAAGACCTGGATAAACACTTCATCTTACTCAACCAGACCAAAATTAGCAGCAAAGAGATTAACCAGATATGGAAAGCCATAAAGGAATTAACCAGATCAAGAGATAAGGCTTCTAATTCCGCCCTGGAGATAGCAAGAAAGGCAGGCTGGGACGATGGCATCAGTGAGATTGAAACAAGAGTGACTACTGCTATTGCGGCATTGGAAGATGCCGGCTATTTAAAGCGCGGGCAAAATATGCCCCGGGTTTTTGCCACCAGCATCTTGAGTAAAAATGCGCAAGAGGCGATAGAGCGGATTTATGCATCAGAAAAATTTTCTGAAGGGCAACGCAAACAAGCTGAACGGATTATTAAAAAACTTTTTTCGAGCAAAAGCAAAAGACTATCTACCGATGAAGTGGCAGAATCTAGAATAGATTATATATCCGATCAATTGGGTATGTACAAAAAAGATGTGATTAGGGCAATTGAATTGATGCGGGATGAAAAAATATTGGCCCATACCAAAGACCTTACAGCTTTTATCAAAAAGACAGAATCTGCCAGCAGATCATTAGCCATTGTAGAAAGTTTTAGAAAACAAGAAGAACTTTTGTTGGCACAGTTAAAAGACGAAGATGCAGCTTACTATTTAAAGGAGATTATTGAGGTGTTTTTGAATTCGGGAATCAAAGATAGTTCACTTAACCAGTTAAAAACCATTATTAATTTCTGGGCAATAAAAAAATGGATCAACCGCCGCAATTTAGAACACACAAAGAACCATATACGAATGGCTTTATTGGTGGATAAAGCAACTTTTATTGAAAAGCAGGAAAAGCGGCATCTTCTGGCCAGGATGATTACCGAATTCCTGCACAGAAAAGCATCTTCCCTAATTAAATCGGATAATAAGGAAGAAGAAGAAGTATTGATTGAATTTTCTGTACAGGAACTTAAAGAGATGGTTGAAAAGGAGCAAGGCATGTTTTCTATGGAGGCTGGTATCGACGATATTGAAGACAGCCTTTTTTACCTGTCGCGCATAGGGGCCATTAAAATCGAAGGTGGGTTCATGGTTGTATATAATAAACTCAACATTGAACGCATTGAAATGAACAACCGCATACAATATAAAGAAAGCGACTACGACAAATTAAAACAGTTTTATCAGCAAAAAGTACAGCAGATCCATATCGTAGGGGAATATGCCCAAAAAATGATCCGTAACTATAACGAAGCCTTACAGTTTGTAGACGATTATTTCAAACTAAACTATACTTCTTTTCTCTCGAAATATTTTCCCGGCAGCAGGCAGGATGAAATAAAACGCACCCTTACGCCAGCAAAATTCATGAAATTATTTGGTGCGCTTTCGCCAACACAATTAAAGATCATTAACGATACCAGCAGCCAGTATATTGTTGTAGCTGCCGGACCGGGTAGTGGAAAAACAAAGTTATTGGTTCATAAGTTAGCCTCTTTACTGATGGCTGAGGATGTGAAACATGAGCAGTTGTTGATGCTTACATTTTCCCGTGCAGCAGCAACAGAATTTAAAAAACGACTAATGGAGCTCATTGGCAACGCAGCCCATTATACCGAAATTAAGACTTTTCATTCTTACTGCTTTGATCTGTTAGGTAGGGTAGGTAGCCTTATGGCTTCTGAAAACATCGTACAAGCGGCAGTTGATAAAATTAAAGCTGGTGATATGGAGCCTTTCAGGATCACCAAATCTGTATTGGTGGTAGATGAGGCCCAGGATATGAATAGGGAAGAGTATGAACTGATACAGGCCCTGATGCAGCAGAATGAAGATATGCGGGTAATACTGGTTGGTGATGACGATCAGAATATCTATGGTTTTCGCGGGGCAGATGCTGCTTACATGCAAAAGCTTATTAAAGAGAAAGATGCAGTTAAATATGAGCTCACATTAAACTATCGTAGCAAAAATAATATTGTATCGTTGGCCAACCAGTGGGCGGTCACGATCAGCCAGAGGCTAAAAACCGAGCCTTGCTTTGCCAGTCAGCATCAAAATGGACTAATCCATATTACGCAGTATGCCCATAACCCCATTATTGTTTCTTTAGCCCGCATTATAAGCAAAGCAGAGTTATCTGGATCTACATGCGTACTCACTCAAACTAATGAAGAAGCCATGTTACTTTGTGGTATGCTTTTGCAACAAGGGGTAAAGGCTAAGCTTATTCAGTCAAACGATGGCTTCAACCTCCAAAATCTGTACGAGTTGCGCCTTTTCTCCGATATGATCGATGCCTGTCCAGACAGCCCATTGGTAACAGATGAAGAATGGAGTGAGGCCAAGAGAAGTTTAGTGGTACAGATCCATGCCAGTGCGCAGAAAGACCTTGCCATTGCTGCAATACGAGCATTTGAACAAGTGAATACCGCCAGAAAATATAAAAGCGACTGGAAAGCCTTTCTTTTTGAATCTAAAGTGGAAGACTTCCTGGATATTGATGCTGTAGTGGTATACGTTTCTACTATTCATAAAGCTAAAGGCAAAGAATTTGACAATTTATACCTTTTATTGCAGCATTTTAAACCGCTTAAAGATGAGCATAAGCGACAATTTTATGTAGCTATTACAAGGGCTAAGACAAAGCTTAGCATACACTACCAAGGGAAATATCTTCAGCCTTTTTCTGTAGACGGACTTGTTTACATTGAAGATAATAATCAATATATCGAACCACAACAAATAACCTTGCACCTCACACTTAGAGATGTGTACCTAGGCTACTTCGAATATGTACAAAACCTCACCAATTCGATTTACAGCGGTCTGCGTTTACAGCCATCAGATGAAGGCCTTAAAAATGCACAAGGTGAGCTCCTTGTTAAATATTCCCAAAAATTCAAAACCGTTCTGCAGGAGCATTTTGATAAAGGATTTAAAATAGCTGCAGCGAAGATAAATTTTATAGTGTACTGGAAAGACGAGGATAAGCAAAAGGAATCAAAGATTGTGTTGCCATCTTTGTTGCTAAAAAAAGAATGATAATATTATCTGCGCAATATTAATCTATTTGTTAAAAAATGAATAATCTATGTAAATAGTCCTAATTTATTTAGGACTATTTACTTTAATCAGAAAAAATTATTCCTCCCAGGCGATAGGAACGTAAATCGTTACATAGCCATCAGCGCCTATCATCTCTGGAGATAAGGTTACGGTAATAGATCCATAACCCGTCCAGTTTCCCTGACCTCTTTCTGCGCTAAACTCATAGGTTCCTGCAGGTAAACCGTTAATTATACCAGGTAATTGATAAGGTAAAAATGTTCCGAACGAAGATGGACCATTTTCAACATAATAATCATCACCGCTTTCCTGATTGTAAATGGTAAAGCCGGGTGATTCTGTAGATACTGAAGTGGTTACACTGCCATCAAGATTCCTGTAACCCAAACGAACATTGTAAGTAGTTACTTTAGCTTTGGTGCTGCTAACTGGTTTTGGTACTTCTGGTGTAGCATATGTTGTTAAGGATACAACACATAATACAAGCATGCAAATTGAAATGATCTTTTTCATAATAAATGGTTTTAGTATAACATAAAGATCCTAAAATATTTTTGGTAATCTGTTAAATCAGGATTATAAAAGTATTAATTAAAATATTTTAAAGTAGATTTAGTACTAAATATTGAATGGTATATGAGCAGACAAATTTTCAATTCAAGTTCTCATTTAAAAAGTCAAGTATATCTATTGGAAGCTTTTCATGGAATTTTTCTCTATCAAATCCTGTTGGATCAGTTGAAGGAAGAAAATTTGCATTTTTCATTGTAGCTGGAAACGGACTCAAAAATGAAAAGTGCCCTGCATTTTCGATCTCTTTAAATGTTAATTTTGATTTGTCTGGTATACAGTTTATCACAATCTCACCGTTCCATTTCGGTGTAACTGGATCATGTTCAGCTGTAAGCATAAGAATTGGAATTGCCACGCTGTTCAATGAGTTCATAAACCAGCCCACACCAGGTGCAAGTAATACTATAGCTTTAACTCTTGAATCTGACGCAACTTCAACTATAAGCCCTTCCTTTGTTCGAGGAATTCCGCCTGCCAATGCCAGAGCAGTATAACCACCCATTGAATGCCCTATAACCCCGATTTTGTTTTGCACGATATTTCTGCTAAACGATTTGTCGGAGAGTAGAAAATCAATTGTTAAACTTACGTGTCTGGGACGATTTATAAGATTTTCGGTTGTGTTCTCTAAAGTATTGTTATTACGGTTATTGCCATAATGTTCGAGCATTGCAACGATGTAGCCATTCTTTGCTAAATGTGTGCTTATTGTCCTGTATAAGAGATGTGAGCCTCCATTACCGTGTGAAATAATTACAAGTGGAAATTGTTTTTCTATAATTTCTGCATCAGGACTCACATTCATTATATAAGGTCCAAATGCGATGGGCCTAGATTTTTCATTAGTGGGGTAATGTAATAAAACAGGGAAGGAAATGTTTTTCATTTCATCTCTAATGATCAATTGCTTGCTGCCTACAAAAAAATCAGTCATTTTTTAAATATTAGGTTTTATTTTTTCTGTTTAATGGACATACTTTTGACATTAAGATCGAAGTATTGTGATCATGTTTGAGCATTAAAAGGCATTAAATTGGCCTGGTAATAAAAGTTCAATTACATTATTAATGCTGGTTTGTATACGAAAACTAACGCTAGTAGCTAAATATGATATTATCCGATTTGAATATGAAAATCTACAATACATTTTTTCTCAGGATGTTCATTAAAGTTGTTGTGATAGATCTCAAAAGGCTTTTTATCCACGCTTTTATATCCGTTTTTGTTCATCCATAAAAACAGTCCCGTCCATGATTGCTCAAATTCATTCAAGCCAATTTCAAAACTACCTACAATAAATTTTCCTTTTTGAATTGAAGTTAGTCCGATTTCGGCATTTACATCAACTGGTTTATTAAGCAAAATCGAAGCACTCATTCTTACTTTGTTGGCTTCTGTAACTTTAAAACTGTCGTGGTAAATCCTAACAATTTTAGTTTGCATATTCATCAAACCTTGAGGCGTAGCCCATTTAATTAATTTTTGATAAGCAGATTCAAGGTTTTGTATTCCAATACTTGATACATAAGCCAAATTCATATTTGGCATTTCTTTAATTTCAATTTTTGCGTTCATTTTTATCCATCTTTTGAGATTATTAATGATGCAAATGTATTTTTCGTAGTTGGGATACTCTTGTCCGTTCTTGCTTTCAAGTTGACAAATCTTGCTATGTCTATTTGGATTTTGCAGTTTAAATTTTGTTGGACTTGTTCCGAAATACTTTTTAAAAGCTCTTGAAAAGGAAGAATTATCATTAAACCCGTATCTATGTGCTATTTCAGACATTGTTAAGTTTTTATTTTCTGCCTGTTTACATATTCATTCAATGTTTCACCCGTAATAAATTTGAAAATCCTATGAAAGTGGAAAGGAGAGAAAAAAGCAATTTCTGAAATTTTATTTAATGACAAATCAGCATCCAGGTTTTCGTCAATAAATTCAAACACTCGGTTAATTCTATTAAGATAATCAGCTTGTATTTCATTATCTGTGATGATCATTTTCTTAAATTTATTATCGTGTATGCAAATGGCTGTTATATCGGATAAATTTATCATTAATAAGAACAAAACCCTTAAGATTTAAAGTCTTAAGGGTTTTGTTTGTCTTTTAGAAATTATTAGTGATTAGTTTATAGTTCTCTCACTGGATTCTTTCAATACGAAATCAATAACCAAAGAATCACCTTTTACTAGATTAAGTGGCTTGGTAGAAGAAAGTAAATATCCGATGTAGGATGCGCGTAAAATAGCTTTTCCAGGCTTGAGTTCAAGCTTATATTGCCCATTTCTATTAGTACTTGTCGGAAATGTTGTATCCGTAGATTTTATGGCAACGCCTGGCAAGACTCGGTTATTCTTTTCAGTATCATATACAGTTCCCGTAATAATTACCTTATCTCTATTCGTTTTAAATAAAGAATGGGTATATGTGGCCTTACGGTTTATCGAGCAGCTAGCAAAACCAATGTATATTATTGATAGAAGCAAAAATTCTTTTTTCATGACTATTTAAATTAAATGTTAACATCCCGATATTGTACCTTTGCCTGACTTAGGCGTTCCATTTCTATCTGTACCATATTGCTCAGCAACTATAGTATCCTGAATTCTATTAATAATAGTTTTCTTTTCATAAGTATAGATTTTAAAGTAAAGATGAAATGTCAAAGTTCTTTTCGTAAGGTTTCAAAACCCTTTGAAACCGAAAGGTTTGCGTATATGGAAATTACATATTGTATGTAAATATAAATACATTACAATAAAACTAATTATAGTTAAAAATTTTTAACAGAAAGTTAATGTCAATGATTGTATTTGTAGTGTGCGCACTTTTCAGTCTTGACATTATAAAAAAACTAAAAGTATTTTAAAAGGGTGATTTATTTATGAGAGTTGCCACTGATCTTTATTTTAGCCAATTTACAACTGTAATAAATGGGACTTATTTAATTTCGATAGGCGTTCTATAGTAATGTGTCAAACAACACATTTGTAGTGTGTGAAACAAATTGTGACAACTGTCTAAAACGAAAAGTGATAGGTCTAAATATATTTTCTTCAATATCCAAAGCATTTAAGGCTATTTTAATCATAAGTTTATATAAAAAGTGTCTAAAACAAAATGTGACGGATTGATAATTTGAAATGTTAATAAAACAATTGATGATAGGGGATTTAAGTTTCGAAGTTCGACTCTACTTGCAATTGGAAAACAATCTTAATAAGTTTCCTGCTTTCTATAATCTATATTTTATTGCAGGCTTTTTCATGATTTTAAAATTTAAAGGGTTATGTGTTTTTATGTTAGTATCCTTTCAATCTCAATCTTCCATTTTACGAAACCATCCGCTGGTTCAGTATAATCATGATAGACCCGGCTGAATGAATCTTCTTCCATGATTAGGTATGCTGTCCTACCTTTAAATTTGATGAGGTTCATTATATCCTCCAATTGTTTTAATGTTGATTTTAAAACATCAGGGGCTTTTTCAATGCTCCAGATATAGGTTGCTTCTGCCGTGTTAAGCGTTTCCCAAACAATATGGTAGTTCCTTTCGCCTTGAATCAGAAAGAAGAATGAAAAAGGGTTCTGGGTAAACCGGAGCTTCATCACCTCAGTGGCGTGTTTACTAGATAAAAACCTCAAATGTTTGTAGTGCTTAGTAGCAGAGACATTTAAAAGGTCTTCTAGGAAATTATTGTCATTGGTATAAAAGGTGCCTGGTTTTAGTTTATTGTCGGCAAAAGCATCGAAATATTCCTCCATCGTAAACAGATTCCTGTCAACGTTCATGGCTGTTTTTTTCTTAGCTACCCTGAGGAAATCAAATTTTATATTTTCGATCAATTCCCTGTTAACCTTGTCTATTTCTGGTGATGTGGCAAATTTGGATATGATCTCGTTGTCAGATAGTTCTGCCGTGGCAGTGACCTGGATTTTCTTTGTTTTGAGGGCATTTGCAAAATAGTTCTTTATCGCGTCAAATTCTTCCCTGATATCCTCATTTAAAATGGTGAACTCGGAGGGCTTTTTTTGTCCTTGAATGATGAGGTTAAATGATACACCGCCGGAAATGAAATGTACATTTTTTAGCGCAATAAAAAAAGTTTCCGTAAAAGTCCGTTCCTGGTGTGGCCGTATAAATAGTTCTGCTCCAGGACAATGTGTCACCCTGTTTATTGGAATATACGTAGGATTATAAAACGAACTTTGCCTTCCACCTGACAAGGTTTCTAGAAGTCCTCCGGTATCAATACTTTTGAATGTTACTGTTTTCAAGGTATTGAGGATGCCAGAAATTTCTCTCTGGTTACTTTCAAATTCCGTTTCCCCTGTATGATACGATAATACCTCACAGAATATTTTACGCTCGTGCTCAAAATATCTTTTCACTATGAACGTCCAGTATGCTGGGGATTTAAAACCTTTTTTGGCGATCTCAGGCAATCCGATCTGTTCAAAGGTCATTGGGTGGTCTGGTGTCAAATATGCTTTATCGTGGTTAAATAATATCTTCAGCTCCTGTCCGTCCATTGTTTCGTGTTTTTTTGCCGGTTCTTAAATATATAGACTTTTGGTAAGAATAGATACCAATTGGCTAGATTACCAATATTGCAGAAATAATTAATGTTCTGTTAGCTCGAACAGTCCATTTGTAATGAGTTCTATTACCGCGTGTATTTCCATATTTATCTCTGTTGTCGAGCCAGTGGGATAAACAATTAAAAAATCTTTAGCAATAATCCTTAAAAAACACTTACCATCCTGATCTTTCAAGCCGAACGTAGCGTTTTTGATATCATCATTTACATTGCCCCTTACTGTGACAATTCCACCCATTTGACGGGTGAATTCAAATACGAATGCTAGCGACTCATCGCCTGTGACTAAATCACTATCTAATAACCCTTTATAATAGTCTATATCTTCCATTTATGATGTATTTTTATTAACTCATTTTTCTACATGCTCTTTCGCCATTTCAATGATCTTTTCTGCATAGTCCTGTTCATGATAAGTGGATTTATCCTGCAGGCCAATATTAATCCATGAAATAAAATCCCGGTAGCGTGGATGAGAAAATTTCGCCAACTTTGTATGCAATGACCTGCCTATGTTTTTCTCAAGCTTTGCTAACCACTTCTCTTCAGCCTGGTATGAGATATCTAGGCTTTTTCTGTAGGTATTTAACTTCCAGAGGTCAGAAATAGACATCGCTATCAATTCAATTATTGCGTTCGGATCGATGAGTGGGAGGGAGACGCCCGGTAGTAACTCAATCGTCTGCTCTTCAACTGCGACTGGGAGTGGCATGTAATTGGAAATATCGCCTTCTTTTTCATCCATAATTTTATCGAGTTCGGTTAGCATTTCTTTTTGTACGCGGAAAGCCCCTTTCGCAGTTCCATTTACGACATTAACAATCGTAAAGAAATCAGCAGGAAAGTGGCTCAGCGGACTAATATACATTAGTAACAACCTGATGTTCTCGGGGTCACTTAGATCACTGCCTTCTACACCAAAAGTCACATAGGTCAGGGTATGGGTTTCCCTGAAACTGCTGGGTAGATAGAATTTGAACTTACCCATTTTTTCGATCTCTGCAAATAAACGCCTGAAACTGCCCATTATTAGACTCTGACTTTCCTCCCACCATTTCGCAATAGCTTTTCTGCCTACCGTAACAGGTTTCTGCAGATGCAGCGGATGTTCCAGTACATAACATATTCCATAATAGAGTCTCTCATACGTTTCAAGTTCTTTTGAAATCAGTTCTGAAGTTTCAAAGTAAACATGTGATTCCTCCACGATTGCTGCAAATGCTGCCTGCATTTTCTTCAGATCCAAAAATACCTCCTTAAAATTAATCAGGACAAGTTTTTTCTTGTGCGCATCATCGGAAAGAAAAAGATTCGGAATCTGTGCCCAAACATTGCTCATAGGTGAAAGCCATTTGTCGATAATGCGTTGTTCCGTAGTGAATTTAGCAAGTTGACCTACGGATCGATTGAAATTTGGATATTTTCCCCTGGTTGTATAGCGGCTGGACAAGTCTTTTGTTGCCAAGTCAATTTTCTTGCCATGGGCCATTGCTTTTTCCCCCTTGCCTTCAAAGATCAGATCGATATATCTGTTGGTGTCCATAACAAAATCAAGATTCGTCTTACGCAATTCCAATAACTGGGCCTGCCATTCAAAAGCAGAAGATGCCTGATAATTGGAAGATATTACCGAAATCCATATTTTGTTGAGGTGGATATCGAAAGCATTACCAATGTTTTGCGGGGGCATTGTCTTATGGGCGTTGTCCCTTGAATACTTGACAATTTCAAGACTCGGGTAGGGCAGCATTTCTACATCGGTACAATAACGCTCATATCCTGGCAGAATCTGTGAAATGTCGGTAATCCGCTTAACGCTCAATTCGTTGGCCTCACCAACATCTTCATGGGATAGTATATAATCAATGTGCAGGTTTTTGCCATTTTCATAAATTCGAATACTATCTGTTTTGACCTTTAACAGGCTCATGATAGCTCCCCTATACTCGGAAACAAATCTCTTGTAAGCATCCGGTCTTCGGAGTTGCAGAAATGCAAACAAATCTTTGGAATCCTCAAGATTATGTTGTTCCAGATAGGCCATTAGCTCCAGGTTATCGTAAGACCACTCGAAATTAAAGTCGACTTCCAATAGATCAAACCAGCGGACAAGAAACTCGATTCCTTTGATCGAATCAGGTATTTTTTTTCGCTTATGGAGCGACTTTCCAAGCTGCTGGGCAAAATGGTAAACATCGGTATCCTTGATACTAAAACTACTAAGTTTTTTTCTCCGCTCTGCAAAAGCTCTGAATGCAGGAGCCATATCTTCGCTTAAAGAGTTGGCAAGGTCTTCGATAACATTGACTTTCGAAAAAGGTGTACTTTCAATAACAAATATTTCGATGCCGCCCGCTTTTAGCGCTTCATCAAAAACCTTCTTATTATCTAACCAGTAGCGCTGTGGCTCGCCGTGAATAATCCCATCCATTGCGGTAACCATTTCTGACCAGTTGCCATTAGCCAGTTTTTCTGCAAATGAAGTATAGAAATCATTTTTTTCATCCCCGGTAAGCAAGAGTGGCGTATTCGCAAAGAATTCGTGATGTTGGCTTTCTTGGAGGATATCATAAAGCCTGTACAGGCTCGGGAGTGTGCCGCTATGCCAGTTGAGCAGTTCGTTCAGGTATTTGGAGCGCACTGGATGGAGGCCTACGATATGCTGCGCAGAAAAACTGATGAAATATTCGTTTTCCAGAAAATTAAGCACGATTTCCCGATCTGTTTCAAAACCAATTTCCTGTTTAATATAATCGAGAAGGCGTTCGGTCCTGATTGATAACTGCAACAGATCGGCTAGGGCAATCAGCCTGAGAATTTCCAATTTTGCGGCAGCCGAGTTATCGGAGGAGAGGGTGTTGATTTGATACCGTAACCTATCCTCGATCATTTGTCCACTGGTAAGCAGTACCGTATATTCGATCAAAAGCCCGTTACGGTGTACGCTCTCCCAGGCTGGTTCCCAGGAAACTATACCAGAGCTTATCTTTCCCCGTGCTTTTAGCTGCAGGAATATGTCATGAGCCTCGCTTTGGGTAAGAAAAATATCAATAATTTGGATACCCAACCTGGAGATATCCGCTCCATAGCGTTGCCAGTCTTCATACCTGCTGGTCACAATAAATTTTACCGGGAGTCCGGCTGTTCTTTCTGCCAAAGCACCCCATTCCTTTGTCTGTACATTCAGACCATCCAATATGATCACCGGCACAGTGCCTAAACATACTCTTGAAGTGATGAATTCGGTAAGAGAATTGACCTCTTCCGGGTTCCTGCAGGTGTTAAGCTGGTATACGGTATATTCCTTATGCGAATTGAATCCAACCTGCCAGGCAATGGTCGATTTACCCTGTCCACTCGATGAACGGATAACGGTGATGTCGTTTGTTTGTAGGCTTTCCCAAACCAGTCTTTCCCACTTCTTCCTTCTTGCAGGTAAATGATTGGCGACGTGGACCGGCATACAGGCTTTACCGTCAAAATAGCCCTCCAGGTTTGCGGTTTTGTCAAGACTATAGTCAATCAGGGAAATCCATTCGTGCTTTATGGCCAGATTGCTTGGTGCTTTTGAAAAGCTGTCTGTAATTTCCGTAAAAAGTACAGACAAATCTTCATTTATGATTACCTTCCTATCGATGGACCAATCGAAAATGTGATAGAACAGTGTCCGGAGAAAAATAGCTTCTGTTCCTTTGTTGATTTTCCAGGTATCTAGTAAAAGCGATGAGATATCTTTGTATAATCCTTCTATATCTTTTCGTTCAAAGGTAATTGCATCAAGAAAGTCGCTGGTGGAGTATGATTCATAGTTATTGATCGATTTTAACCTGTCTTCCCAATAACGGAAAGCAGTTTCATCAAGGCGATGGTCTGCCAATGCAGCAAGATGCCCCTGTGCAATGCCCATATTATGGACGAGTTTGAAACGACTGCTGGGGTCTGTAATAAATACTTCGAGAAAATTCTGCAAAACACCCATTTCCCAAAAGGATGAAGCATTTAACTTGTTTTGGGACGTTTTAAGCTGAATGTAGATGTTTTCATCGATGCTGAGCTTGGTTCCGTTCACATCGATATCCTCAATACCTTCGAGCCGTATTGATGCCATACTCTTGGGTCTGGTCAGATGACTCAAGATGGTGTGGGCCGAATACAGCACCTGAAAATGGATTCCGCGGAGATTTATTGCTCCACCTATCCGTTTTGCTGCAATCTGTTCAAGATATTTGGCTGCATCCTGAGGTTCATGGGAATTGTTTTTCATCTGGCTCATTTTTTTTTATTAGAGAGGATTGGTTACAACTATCAAATGAAGGCTGTCTTGTCAATTAGCCAACAACTTGTTGACTAATTTGAGTTTATCCACTCAGTAAATTGTCCTAGGCATTCCGCTGTTTAAACCTACTGTTCAGAAAATATAATTGCTAGTTTAGAGACTGATTTTCTTTTCAAGATATTTCAGATCTTTTATCAAAGTGGTAAAGGTTCCTGGGTGGTTTTTGAAGAGCTTCAGGGAGAAAACCTCAACATTCAATTCTTTACATTTTTCCATCAATGTTGCCGTGATGGGGTATCTGGAAACTAAAATGGACTTTGATGCTACACCACCATATGTATCCTTTATTGCTTTCATTTTATTGATGTCCTGTTGAATCACTTTGCCTGATTTACATTCGATGAAAATGAGCTTGTTATTGCGGTTAATAACTAAGTCAATTTCATTTTTGCTTATGCTTAAATCTGATTTGAAGGGAAATTCAATTTTAAGTAAAATTTCATCTGCTTCAGCCCATCCGGATATGGCTTGGGCTACTAAAAGTTCCCACCAACCACCATCAAAAAACAAATTCAAAACTTCCTGGCTTTTAAAGGTGTATGATTTTTTTCCTGTTGATGTTACTAAAACTTTTCCTGTTTCCCACTCGACTTTATCTCCATTTAATCCGCTTTCAAAACCGTTTTTTGGGAGATGTTCATATTTGTCTCTTATGGTTTTGGTAAGTTTGGTGTATAGACTACCCTTTTCTGAAAAATCTTCAATTTCCCTGGAAGTACTAAAATCCTGTTGGCTATAATCACTCAGTTTCTTGAAAGATGATACCCTTTGTCCACTCAATTTGAAAAATTCTTCAGTAGAAACTCTATATGTTATGTTACTCTTTTTAAAGTCTGGAAATTCCAGAACCGTGTTGTCCTGATTAATGTAAAACCCTTTTATTTTTTTTTCCACCATAATTGACTGGGCAGCGAGCAGCATTATTTTTGTCCCACCAGTTAGATTAAAATAAACTTCATCTTCTTCTTGAAGTTTATTTATAATTTTTTCGCAAACGCTTTTTATGTTATTTAAATCATATGGCTCACACTCGTGTTCTGACGTTTTCGTCCCGATAATCAATGCCTTCAAGTTGCTAATGCTGTTCTTGGTTTCTTTAGAAATTAAAAAGTGGACGACTTCCGGTTGATATTCCTTGATGCCCAATAAAACGGGTAATAGCTGTCCTCCAACTAGGGTTATCTGATGTCTCATGCGTTAATAATTTCAGGTTGATTTTTTATAGGGTCATATACTATATTTAGAATTTCAGATCCTGGCCTGGGTTTTCTTAACTCCTTTAGGTATTCCTGAAAATCTACATACACAATTTTGCAGCCGTAGTCTTTTCCAAATATTGCAGCAGAGGCCACCATGGACTTTTTACCACCTGTAATATCTATTGTTACATTCGAAGAGGGATTTAAAATAAGTTGCTCCTTTAACGCACTGTAAATTAAATCAAATGATTCTTCCTCAAGAATTACTGTTTGATAGCTTCCTTCCAGATATTTTTCCAGATAGTTGTTCCCCTCATTACGTGTGTTGCTTGTGAAAATGAAATGTGCGGAAGGTTTTATTGTTTTTGCTGTTAATATAATAGGCTCTGGAGAATAGCCAAGTATTGAAAATAATACTCCACCATGCTCAATTCTATGATTATTGTCAGACCTGAATTTCTCAATGACTACTTCGAAAAGTTTTTCGAAATAAATTTCCTGTGCCTTATCAAATTGTCCAGACTTTGATAATTCAAGCCATTCATTTAAATATGGTATATTAGTTTCCATCAGTTAAATTTAAAGTTAGATTTTTATATTTTACTATACATCTGTGTAAATTTTGCTCAACTTTTTGCGGGGCGGAAAGTGTAAAGTTTCCGTCAATATAAGTACAGGGGTACATCTGGCCATTTGCAATTAAAAAATTAGATAGATTTTTTTCAGCGAAAAATACAGGATAGTCGATAAAATCCTGTTTTTTTTCTAAAACACTCGAGTCGCCTGAAATGACAACATCATCAGGGAAATCTCCTAGGAAAATTTGCTTTCGCTCCTCGTATTCTTTATAGGTTTTGAACAGTTCCATTTTTAAAGGCGATAATTTAAACTTATATACATTATCACTAATCAAATAGCGATGAAATTGTAAAAACAGATTTCTTTGTTGTTCTGTAAGTAAATAACCTACTTCAAAACCATTGATCAACCCGTGATTACCATCGATATTCGCAGTGAAGATCAATCCGTCCAACTCTGAGACAATTCCCTTTGAGTGATTAAGGAAATCACCGTGAAGGCTTGATCCCGCTTCGGCAAACCACCTGCAACCTTCTAAATGATCTTCTCGGTAGTTCATCCCTCTGGAAAAAACCTCAACCTTTACACCTCTGGTGACTGCGTTGATTATCGCATCCTTTAATTCGTGCAATTTGTCCACTCCAACTATACTGAAGGTAGAGATATATAAAAATGTTTGAGCACGGTTAACAAGGCTAACCATCTCCTCGTATAGTGAATTAGATAGTTTTTCATAAGTAAACCTTAATCTGCTATGTGTAGAGTCAGGTAATAGCTTTAGAGACATATTCACAATAGACTGAACAACTATCGTTTTACTGCCCGCATCAAGATAATGTCTATAAGCCGTCCCACGTTGGTAAATAACATCAAAAAGTTGCTCAAGCTGAGGTATATCAGCTTCCTCAAGATAAATGCCACTTTCTGTATTTTCATTCAATGAGGGGGGAGTAAGATTTGCACTGGTTAAAAAAGCAGTTCTGCTATCTGCTATAATAAATTTCGCATGGGTTGTTGCTGCCGCTCCTACATGAATTCCAACATCGTAGAGCTTTTTTATGTAAGAGAGGTGGGTTTTAATAGAATCAGGTGTAATATCTGTATCATCATCTTCCCAGTTTTCAGAGGATGTATTTATTATTTTTCGCTCATCAAGTTGCGTTAATATAAAGATAGCAGTCCTATACTCTTGAGCCTTGGTCAACAAGGCTTCGAAAATTTCTCCATCGTTAATGATAAAACTGCAGATCTTAAGGCTTTTTGTACTGCCATGGATAAGTTTCAGAATCTCCTGTTTAATACCCTCATTACCTTTCTGGGTCAAAAAAAGATTTGGATTCTTCTTGAAAGGTTCTTTATTTTGAAAACTTTCATTCAAAATGAAAGCCCCGATGTCAAATTTATTTTGGTTTTCCATTGAGTATCTATTGCTTAACCTTGTACATGAATTTTTCGATATCTAGGGTTTCCAATATCTCAGTTTCTCCACATGCTACAAGTAATTCCCTGTAGTTATCTCTATAGTGAGGTAAATCTTTATCTATCAAGTCTATCGTCAATTCCCCGTTTACCTTTCGGATCTCAGACCTAAAATTTAAGGCATTTTTGACAAATGCATCCTCCGTACTGTAATATAGATTAAGCGAAAAAACATTTTTATCGGGACGGGGCTTAAAGTTGTTCCTCTCTCTCAATAAACTATCAAGTGTCCTAGCTCTTTGAGAACTTGCAAACAATGTTTGCTTATCTATATTTACCCTGATGTCAGTGTCATTGTTGACAATCATCTCTATTTTTGGGTCCATGACCTTATATAGATTATCGACTGCAGAAAGTAAATCTTCGCTGCTAAATGAAAAGCACTTATTTTCTGATTGACTTTTTCTGGTTATTTCACCCCAATTGGATGTTAATATCGGTCGTCTGCTTTCTGTATTGCGATCTTGGCCTGCAGGTACAATGATCTTGAATTCCAAATGCTTTATTTTATCCTCCAAAGTTTTTTCGAAAATTTTCAGATTTTGCTGAAGACGGTGATAATATTCTCCTTCTTTAGTTACAGAATAAGAACTAAATCCGTCAATTATCTGTTTTTCTAAACGGTCTCCGAATTTGCTTACACAAATTAAAACGGGAAGGGATACCCTGGTGTAAGACCAATCGTCTAAACGGACAAGCCCTGTCGGTATTCCATAAGCATCCCTATCCTTTGTGTCGATCGATTCAATACCTGCTACAACTTTGTTGCCATCAGGAGGAGTGTGGACTACGTCGGGACTAAATAGTTTTTTTGTGGTCTGCTCCCCATATCGATTAGTGAATTCAATCGAGTCATTCTCAGAGATATATCTGGACCGGTAAAATTTGTAGAAATCAATCGTTAGCGGTTTTAAGTTTATCCCATCAATGTAGAAATCATACGACCGTTGATGTGTCCTAACAGATTTATCTTCAACGAAAATCATATTTCCAGTAGAAGTCAATAAAAAGCCTTCTTCCCCTTTCTCAAGCAAGCCATCGCTCAACATTTGTTTAACCCTCACTTCAGTGAAGGTCTTTGATATTCCTATTAAGGCACCAAGCTGAAAAAATGTTAAATTTGGGTGTTTCAACAACATGGAAACTATAATCCTATCAATCTTATCCAACGGATCTAACGTGCTGTCTATAATATTTGCGTGTATGCAATAAATTGGGTACTGCAAGACAAAAATCCCTTTTAATTCCCCCCCAAGATTTTTTATTGATTGATGAAGCCTGTCGTCACTTAATCTAAAAATGCCCATATTAAATCGATAAAATTATTTTTTTTTCGTTTTCATTAATCAGACTGACCTTGACCCCAATAATATCACCTACCCTAGGTGTTATTCGATGGTTAATATGGCTTCTATAAATTATGCCTTCTAGCCTTCCATGTAACAAAACCATGATTCCTAGGGAGGATATTCTTGTAACATTCGCTTGAATTATTTCCCCAACCTTTAGTTTTTTTGCAGAATAAAAATCATCAATCTCAACTATTGGACCTTTCGAGCCGATTTCAATAATTCTGACGCGGACCTCCTCATCGAGTTCATGCTCTAAAAAATGATTGATGGTTTTAGTTTTGTGGTGTTTGGGCGCAAGGCATTGTATCTGACCTAAATTTATAATCCTGCCTATAATTTTTCCTGTTTTTGAAAGAATTGGTTTTTTTACTTTTCCTGTTAAAATTTCCCCGACTTGGAGTCGAGGGGCTTTTGGTTTTGAGCGAATGTCGTAGCTGTTTTGCATTTGGCTAAACCTTCCTATCTTTGGATCTTTGCTTAATTCAACCAGGTTTTTGAATAGTCCCGTGTAATCAAATAGAAGGTCAAAATGTGATTTCTTATCCGCAAGGGTCTTGGCATTTCCTACCAGAATTAGTTTTTTTCTCGCACGGCTGAAAGCCACATTAAGCCGGCGTGCATCATCCAGAAAACCGACTTTTGTAAACTTTCGTTTTCCAGCCTCGTTTTTAACCGCCTTGCCATGGTCTGTTGACCGGGTAAAACTGAAAATAATCACATCGTATTCTTTTCCCTGAAATGAATCTAAAGTAGAAACGTCAATATTTTTTGATGTGCAGGAATCGGTTGATTTGATCAGCTTGCTAATTGCTGCGACCTGGGACTTGTATGGTGCAATTACTGCGATGTTTTCTGGTGCAACATGATATTTTAATAAATCAGGAAGAATCCGCTCCGCTATATACTTTGCTTCAACAATATTTTTTACAGACTGTCCCTCTTGTTGCTCATATGGGTTTGAGTGGCTCGAAGTATCAAAGAAAACAATTTCCCTGTCATAAGGTAGGGGAAGAGGTAATGTATTTTCATGTGTTTTCGCACCCATATTTACCCTTCCGTTATAGAAAGATTTTGATACAAAATTTCCTATACTGGGATGCATTCTATGCTGGAAGTTTAATAGCTCTATGTTGTCTTCAGGAAATTGCCCATCTTCCTGCCTTTTGATGATGAATTCAAAAAAAGAAGTTTTTAGTGCGTGAGTAATCTCCTCAATTGAGTAATCTATATTATATGCAGAATTTGGAAAACTTTTCGGATTTTCCTTATCTATAAGACTGCTATCCATATAGGGTGGAAGTTGCATCTGATCTCCCACAAGAATTACTTTTTCACCCAGCTCCATTGCAACCAGGCTTTCAGCTATATTTGCTTTTCCCGCCTCATCTATAATAACCGTATCAAACTTTATCCCAGCTTCCTGAAACTCTTTATCCCCTTTGATTCCGATGCAAGTTGCGAATACAACATCCACAGAGCTGTAAATCAATGGTTTTAACAAAATTTCGTATTCGTTTTGTACAGTTTTTACCCACTCTTCCAGCGTGACTATCGACTCTTCGATCTGCTTCGGACTCAGAGATCTTAATGCATCTCTAAGCGTAAAATGCCTGTCCCTGTACTGTCTTTTGAGTGTTCCGTAATTTGCAGACAATCTATCTACCTCTATTTTATATTTTTCAAGCAATAGCTTTGAAGATAGATTGTTCAAACTTTCCTCCAGATAAAATTTGGCAAGTTTGACCTGCTGAATAAGAAATGTTTTGTAATCAATCTTGTGGTTTTCTACCTGAGCGGAAATGGTGTAATGAACAAGCTGTTTATCCACCTTCTCTGCTTTCCCTACTCTCAATAAGTTCACGGAATCATTTCTGGAAACTTTTTCTAGCACATTATCAACTGCAACATGATTCTGTCCGGCAACAAGTACGCGCTTACCTGATGCTGTAAGTTGTTCAATGATCTCAGCAATAACAGTCGTCTTGCCTGTTCCGGGAGGGCCTTGGATGAGAAATATATTTTGATTTCCGACGGCCTTCTTAACGGCCTTGATTTGATTGTTTTCGGGTGTTTCAAGTTCTGTTCTCTTAAGATCCTTGCTAAAAAATTTGATTGCAGAAGTTATAGGTGTATTTATCTTATTGTTCTTCAGTAGGAGCGATTCGATGTGGTCAATTTTAATTTTCTTTTGTAAAAAATCACCTATAATCTCCCTCTGACGTAAAAGCTGACCTTTAAATGTGCTCCGATCAAAATAAAATCCTTTTTTCAGAAGGTCCTCTCTAAGGTCCCTAAGAATTGAAATTTTGTAACCACTTCCATTTTTCGACATTATTCCGTCACCAATTTTTTGCAATTCTTCTTCGTGCCCTTGCTCCAGTTTTTCTGGTTTAACATAGATATTTACATTGATCTCGTCCTGAATGTTCAAGGAGTCACCTTCAGCCGCGGTTATCTGCAATGCTATTCCATCAGATTCACTTGGAATTCGCAATGGTCTCTCCGCAAATCCCAGCTCACTTTGATCATCTTGCAGGCTGATCTGATATTCAAGGAATTTATCAATTATTGTCAGTGTTCTTCCTTCCTGTAAAAGTATATTTCCATTATAAGTCTTCAAAGTCTCAATTCTTGACAGACAGTTTAGCTTTAATAAAAAGTAATCGAGGGTCTGAGCTTGCGAAAAATTAACTGGTATATTCTGGTTAGGTGACAAGAATACTATTGGTGAGGCATAAAGATAAGATGCATCCCTGGTATGGCCCTTCTGTTTTCCGGGAAGCTCGGTTAAATTCTGTCCAACACTCAGGTTTTTGATGATAAAGCTAGCGTCTTTCTTATCCTTTGATCTATAAATATGCCCAAAGATATTTATCTGATCATTGAATAACATAAAACTCAGCAGATCCCGTTGACCTGACTTTTCACTTATCTTAAACCAATAATGCTGATCTGAAAGCTTTTCTAAGAGCAACCTCTCATTATCAGGACTAAATACCGCTACATCCATTAAATGTTGAAAAGCGAGTTGCTTAAAGCTTATTTCATAAGAGCTACTGTTGCGTTCAAATTGAACAAACAGAGTTGCAGGTGCGAAAAAGTTTTTAGAAAATATTTGAGAGTCAGTTTTAAAACCTTCCTTAATAAGTGTATGGTCCTCGTCATCTGCATTACTCCCAAGTATAGAGGTATTAAATAAATCGTATGAGGTAAGTTCAACAGGTATAAAACGGGATATGGATTCCGTACTCAGAGTTTTTACCTCATACTGAAATCCTTCAACATCTGCAGGAATAAACTCAATAAGGTTGCTACTATCTAATTTTCCATTCACCCTAACCCTGATTTTTTCATCCTCCAGAATTTTGTATCCGTTAGGGATGATTCCAAATTGACTATCATCCGTAACAACTAAATATGATTTATGCAGCTTGTCGATAACTCTTACCTCATATTCATCGCCACGCTGTATCCTTCCCCAAGAAATTGTTTCGGATATCGGCAGAGTCAATTGCTTTAAACCCAGTATTGCCTGATTACTTTTCTCATCCAGGTATAGAAGTTTGCAATTTAAACGCTGCCCTTCTTCAAGTTCAGCAAACAGCCTTTCTGCCTCTGGCAGACTATGGGCTAAATCTAATAGCGCCAATCTGCCATAGTAATGATCGTCATAAGTTGTAATAAGAAGCGAAGGAGCAATTTTTTTTGCGATGTAAACTGTTATAGCATCATTTTGAAATGATTCTTCTTCTCTACTATTTTTTTTTGTTGAGGCGATATTTTTCAATGTTGAGAAATTATTAATTTAAGGCAGAAGTGTATTTTGTAATTATTATGTGCAGGAAACATAGCTAAAGATATGCTAACCAAGCTTGGTTCAGATTATCATCCTTTAACGGTGAAATAAATGAATGTCGCTAACCAGGTGCATTTGCATTGTAATAATAAAGGGGAAATAGGTAAATAAAAGTTTGAAAATTCTAATTAGAATCACAATCGCAGGACTGTATAGCTTAATCTCAGCTTGAGAAGGAAGTTTGTTTATGACCATGAGAGCATGTGTTAACTACGCCAAATTAATAATTTTATCCTAACTCTAGAAGTACTCTGCAATATTTCTTTTGGATTAAACATTATCCATTGCAAAGTCGGTTAATAAGTTTACGGTTAAACGTTACTTGTTCCATATTTTTTTTCTAACATGGGTTTTCGATGTGGTGGCCTGCAAGTAGTATATCCATGGAAATGTTCAACCGCGCACTTGCCCGGATCAGCGTTGGTTGCAAGCCGCTGATGAAACGGCTCCATTCTTTTTTAACCTCTGCAGTTGGTCCTGGAGCAGGTAGTTATAGTTTGAGTTTGGATAATTTTTCTCTCCAGTCATCAGGTTGGGATGTTTGTTGTTTTCGTGGGCATTTAGACCTCATAGAGCAGGCTAATAGATTCTTAAGAGCTAGGCTAATAATTATGGATTAAATAGCTGATCAGCTTTACTTTATATTATAAAACACCACGATCGGTTTATCAATACAGTAGCTAAAGATCGCAATCCTGATCAGGTCACTTGTTGTGCAAAACTCATTGTCAATCCCTTTTGGAAATGATTTATCTTTAAACAAAATTAACGATCATGGAAAAGACTAAAAACACCAATGAGGCTATTGCCGAGTTGCAGCAATTAATAGCTAGCCAAGGTTATATTTACGCTTTATGTCTGATTTTGTTCGAGGATTTCCATCACGACCTCAACAAAATCCACCAAGTTGATCCCAGATCAAAACTTAGTGTCAAAGAATGTTCCCTGATTTTGGGTTTTTTGATTCATAATGAAATCAATTTTGCCTACCCCGAATCTCCAGAAAAGGTGATCGAAATGAAGGAGCAAACTTATGAATTGATGGAAGATCTACATTATTCCTTCAATGCCTATCAGTTCGCAAAACTTCGGGAAATGTTTGAAAAACACACTAATGGAGAGCCCATTGAAGATGACCCAGAAGATAAGCTTCAGTTTTTCGTTAAAGATGCCGGAATGGTCGAGCCCATGTTTTATGCTGGTGACGGTGTTTACGATTTTCAATATCTCGAATATCTTGAACCTAAATATAAATACGACCAAGAATGGCTAGCAGAACGTAAAAATTTTCATTTCCAACAGGTAATAGATATCGTAAAAGGGATTAAATCCCATTTCTACGAAAAGGCCACTCAGATTCATCTGATAAATCTAAAGGAAATATTTCCTGAGATCGCAAAAAAGGCCAGAAAGAAACTCAAAAAAAAGCATACAAAAGAAGAACTTGATAGAATAGAAAGGGAGCAATTTATTTCAGCCAGTTTTTTTCAGTATCGTGCTCTCTTCCCAGATCCCGAGACACATCAAGTTGAGCTCGAGGCGGATTGGAGACATTTCTACGATAACCTCATAAACATGTTTGTCATCTCGCCCCATGAAATTGGTACGGGAAATGAGGTAACGAGTTTTTTTGAAAACTTTTCAGTTATTGCAGGAAGCAATACAGATTATAACGGCCCTGGATATTTCAATCAGCTTAACTCTAGGCCAATTATTAAACTTAGTGAGGAGCATTATTTTGTTCCCATCGGCTATCTAGTTCCCGAAGCGGTATACGAGAGTCCTTTTTATTGGATGTGGGATGATAAGGCATACAGGCCAAAATTGGCAAAGCATAGGGGAGATGTAGGCGAAGAAATCGCACATGATTTTCTGGCCAAAGTTTTTGGGAAGGAAAATACCTATCGTTCTGTATTAGTAAAGTCCAGTAAAGGAGATATTTTAACCGATATTGATGTGCTGTGTATACTGGGGAATAAAGCGTTATGCGTACAGGTTAAATCCAAAAAACTCACCATGATGGCCAAACGTGGGGATTTTGAACAGCTAGCTAAAGATTTCAAAGGGGCTGTACAGGATGCTTACGATCAGGGGATTGTTTCCAGAACAAGTATTCTGGACGACAGTATGACCTTTTTGGATGAAAATGGTGTTGAGATTACCCGTCTAAAAGATGAAGTGCCAACTGAGGCTTATATTTTGGGAATGACAACCGAAAACTACCCGGCATTGGTACACCAGATACACATGATGCTTAAAAAAGAAAAAAATGACCCTTTTCCATTATTTGTATCTGCATTTGATCTGGAGTTAATGGTTCATTATCTGTCTGACCCTTATGATTTTCTATATTACGTGCGCCAGCGCATAGATTTGTTGGATTATTTCAGGGCTGATGAAGAGCTGGTATATTTGGGCTACCACCTTGATCAAAAACTATGGCGGTTTGATGGCTACGATGGAGGAATGCTGGATACCACCTATGGTGCCAATATCGACCGCAATTATTATCCCTTTAAAACAGGGCAACTGCATCTCTTGCCAGAGAAAGACGATCCAATCCAGAATAGATGGAAAGATCCAAAATTCGATGAGTTTGTCAGAAACATTAAAGCCAGCGGCCACTCGCAACTAACTGATATCGTTTTTCACTTACTGGACTGGCCGGGTAAATCCAGGGAAAACATCACTTCAGCTATGATCCGCACAAAAACGTCGGCTATGAGGGAAAACAAAATGAGCTCCATCGCCACCGCTTCTAAACCAAACTTTGGAATCAGTTACATAGTACTGAATAGGTTTGATTTTGAGGAACTTGATGAGCGCGTTTGTGTGTATTCCGAGTTAAGAAAGTATGCTTCTGGATGTAATGCTTGGCTAGGTATGGGGTCTTTTACAGGTAGCAATAAATTGATCGATTTTATGGTTTACCTTGATCAGCCCTGGAAATTCGATCCAGAAATGGAAACGGCAACAGAAGAAATCCGCAGCAGACAGAAACAGAACATGGTTCCACTTGCGAAAAACAGTAAAAAGACTGGCAGAAATGAGCCCTGTCCTTGCAGCAGTGGCATAAAATATAAAAAATGCTGTGGGGCATAATTAATCTCTGCAGTTTAATGTTTAGTTCCCCCCCAATGATTATTTCAATAATTGCCTCCTATGCGCAAGTATGTGGCACTATCCTCCTTACGATCCAGTTCTGCTGGTGGTTAAGGGATCGCATCATAAGTTAAGTAATTGCTCTTTAGATTTAATATCTTCTAGAAGCATTCAACATATGATGTTGCAGAAGTTCATCTCTATTATCTTCAAGCCATTTGAAGATAATTGCATTAAGGATTTTTGTTGAGGATAGGCCGTATTCCGGGAAATCGGTAACTATATTTTTTAACTTGAATAAGATATTGCTATCTATCTGAACAGTTTTTGGACTATCAAGTATCATAGACTTAGATTCTAATAAGGTGCTTTTCAATGAAGAAACACTCTTGTCATTTACTGATTTTGCCATAAAATTAAACGTGGTACTCCACAAGTCGTTTTAGAGGTACTGGTATACCCGGACACGAACAGGTGAAGCCCACGCTTAGTTGCGTGAGCATTCATCCCATCTCTCGTGTCCTTAAAAATTACCAGTTTTCTAAAACGAGAATTAGAGAATTACTCAAATATTTTCGTGCCAAATATACAAAAGCTTATTTAAAATAGATAGACCAGTACTTTCTTAATTTAGCTTACAACTTTTTCTAATTCTTCAACCCATCCAAGCTCTATTTTATATAATTTAGAAATCTCGCGCATTGTTGTCAGACTACTATGATAAGAATTGTCTCTTGCAATTAAAATTTCTTCTCGTCTGGAGACGCAGTAACCGGTATCGATTAATTGTCGCGAGTAAGATTTTGGATAAAATTGCTTTATATACATGAGACGTCCGTAGGCAGCAAGTAGATTGTTAAAAATTCTGTTATAATTTTCAATGATCAAAACTTGTTCAAAGCCAAGAGGATCCTGATCTGGATAATCAGCTAATTGTTTAACGATGTTATCACTCATGTTTTTTGCTTTCATTTTTTACATAATTGTAGAGTGTAGGTTTAGATATTTCCATCATAGAGCATATTTCCTTTATCGTATGCTCTTTTGCATGATATAATTTTAATGCTAGTTTTTTCTTATCACTATTTAAAACTTCAGGTCTTCCACCAATTCTTCCACGTGCACGTGCAGCACTAAGTCCTGCATTCGTCCGTTCCCTTATAAGATTTTTTTCAAATTCCGCTAGCGAACTAAATATGTGAAATATAAGCTTGCCGGATGGGGAAGAGGTATCTATCGATTCAGTAAGAGATTTAAGTGAGACTCCTTGCTGATCAAGATAGCCAACCCAGTCTATCAGATTCTTGATTGACCTGCCCAATCTATCCAGTCGCCATATTACAAGAGTATCTCCCTTTCTCAAGTGTTCCCTAACCTTTGAAAGACCAGGTCTGTCAGAAGTAGATCCGCTAATTTTATCGCTAAAAATCTTCTCACAGCCAGCTGATTTTAGCGCATCTTCCTGAAGATTTAGTGTCTGATCATTTGTCGACACCCTTGCATATCCTATTAACATACATAAAAGTAAATAAACTTAACTACACATATAATTAATTAACTTTGAATATTTTACCGACTTTATTTACTCCTTTGATACGTATTTATAGCAGTTACCTCAAAATTGGAGATATAGTAAGTAAAACGAACGTTTTATTTACTCCAATAAATATTTTTATTTAGCTATTCAATCAGTCGAATAATATATAAATTTCCAAAATGTTTAAATGCTAGTACCTTAATTTCTGTAGTTCTTATTGATTATTTCAATAAGGCAGAATGAATATTGTCAGATTCAATAAACTTATCTATAACTTCCTTAATAATTAAAAGACTTGATTTTGGCAATTTGCGTGCCTTTTGTATAGAAATATCGAAATCTTCTAGATTTATTTCATCATTAAATTTAGAATCTATAAGCTCTTCATACCTGATTTCTAAGGCAGTACTTAATCTTTGTAAAACAAAACCATTTGGTTTGGAAAGTCCATTTTCATAACGTGAGATTTGAGAAACAGTGATTTTGCTCTTATCAGCCAATTGTCGCTGGCTAAATTTTTTATCGATTCGAAATTTCTTCAGTCTCTCTCCAAAGAACGTACTACTATTTTCCTGAAATTTCATAATGCAAATTCAAATAACATTTTTTAAATTAATACAACATGCAAATTGTTGATTTGTAGTTGTTTGTTAATATTTTCAATATTTTTTTTTCACCTATTAAAAGTATTAATAAATCATTTTACTATTTGAATGTTAAAATAATCAAATATATTATGAATGACAATAAATTGTTAACACGTACCCGTTTAAAGGATTTTCCAACGATTTGTTTTTGCAATAAGGTATTTATCAAACCAGAACTACTTTCTGCTTTTTTTTATATACCATCATCGTGGATGCAAAGCTGGATACTGGATAACGTATCAAAAAAGTCGACATTGCATATAGACTCTTCTTATTGGATAGATGTCAATTTATTGATATCAAATACTACATCAGTCCATGTTCCTGGTTCATTACAACTTCTATCATTATACTTCGCAAAAAATCAGGATAATAAAGTACGTTATGATAATGTTTCTTATCTATTTAAAGCGTTGGAAATACATGTAAATAATAATGATGCTTTTCAAAATGTTGTAGATTTATGGATGAAGATCTGCCCAAAGAAGATGATCTCTGTAGAAGCCTATGCGCGTTCAACATCTATATTTGAATTCCTTTCAGGTTTGACAACCGTAACATCTAGAGAAAGATTTTATTTATATTATAACTTCTTACTCAATTCTGAACCTGATGGTTTCCCTTCATTTATCACGCATTCATTTACCTCTTTCAATAACAAATATTTTAAATTCGTTAAGTCGGGCGCGAAGGTTTTTTTTCATGAGAATAATGGAAATAATTTCGCTCAAAAACAGATTAGTAAAGAAGACAGAGAACTGATCCTTGACCTTTATCAGAATGGTGTCCGATATTCTTACAGGCATATTTCAAGATTTGTTAATACAGCAAGAATTTTAAGAGGAGCAAAGCCAATATCACTATTTAAAGTTATTAACTTAATAAAAAATGGAGACGACTATTCTAAACTTTATTTTAAAAGGAATGGTAAGGAATCTATTAATGCAGTCATATATCATCCTGGAAGAGGAACTGTGCAACATCCAGGTACCCTATATCAAATTGATGGGACTAGATTAAATATTTTGTATAAAGATTCGAATAATGAGATTGGGTTTCTTAATCTCACAGTTGCGATTGATATTTACTCCAGAAGGATTGTATCCCATATTCTATCCAAAACTGAAAACTTTGTTACATATAAAACTATTATACTCGAATCCTTGAAAAATACTGGGTTTTTACCAGCCGAGATATTAACTGATAACCTTCCCGCTCTTAATAGTAGAGTAGGAATAATATTTTTTTCAAAACTAAAAAGGCTAGGCGTTTACTGTAGGAAACATTCCAAATTAAACCCTAGTGATAAAGGACATGTTGAAACTTGGTTTGGAACTTTCTCAGACTTGTACCTAAAGGACGTTACCGGATATCTGGGTGATGGTATAACTAGCAAAAACAAAGATGGCAAACCGAACTCTGATCTGAAGGAAAAATACAGGAAAAAGACAAATATAATGTCAAGGTCTGACTTAGAATTTTTAATAGATAATAAAATTAAAGAATATAATGCTTCGTATAATTATAATAACTCTCATCCAAATCAGCTATTCTGGGACAGCAAGGCATCCAAATCTATTCCAATTACAAGAAATCTATTCCCGTATTTAGCTTTTGTAGAAAAAGAAAAATTTATAAACAAGTTAGGATTCAAACTACAATCAAAGGGATTTTATTATGATTACTGCTTTAGTAAGGACAACTTAGAAATTTTCAAAGGTTATCTACATCAAAAGGTTATAGTAAGGTATAATCCTGATGATATGAAATCTGTATACATATATGATGATGACGTTATACGAGATTATAAGGTCGAACTCAAACTTAACGAAAAATTGCCGCCTGCACATGCAGACCAAACTGAGCTGCATAAGCAAAAATGGAAAATATTTTCCAAAGATAGATATGATTTAAAGAAAAAGCTTGTCCAGAGTAGCTTCGGTGATACTAAGAAAAAACCGAGTCGGGCAAGTAAAGCTTTACCTCTTGAATCCATGCTTTACACAAAAGATTCAAAAGAAGCGGTAGCGAATGCGGAAAGTAAGTATCTTTTGAATGGGATTAAGGAGAAAATTATATTCAAAAAACTATTTAGAGTTAAGAAATGATGGAAGAATATGAATTTAATATTAATCATTTTGACGTGGAGAGAATTAAAAATTTCGAGAAATCAGTAACCATAAGGACAGAAAATTTCGAAACCATTAATTATGCTTGTCAAGAAGCTCATGTTTATTCTAGAATGACGGCAATAATCGGAGATGCTGGTTATGGAAAAACAAAGGCCCTAGTTGATTATGCAGATACTAATTCCAATGTTTACTTGATCACATTAAAGTCTCACATGACTCCCAAAATCTTTTATGAAGAATTACTAACTGAAATTGGATTTAAGAATAAACATTCAAGCAAGAATATCCATCATATCATAGATAGTATCGCATACTTCTTAAACTCCTCAAGAGATAAGAATCTTTTAATATTTGACGAGTCGGGGAAGTTTACCCCTAGAGAACTCCTTTACATACATGATTTACGTGACTCAACACTAAAGAATACAGGATATATTATGGCGGGGCCTCCATACTTTGAAAAAGAGGTATTGAAAAATGTGAAGAATGAACTACAGGGCATCCCAGAATTTTATAGAAGAATAAACAATTGGATAGAATTAGGTTTGCCATCATACAATGAGAAGTTAGCATTATGCAGGCATTATGGAATAAAAGACAACAGACTTACAGAAACACTATGCAAATCACCAGAGTTTAAAACTTTGTCTGCACTTTATGATGCCATATGTAACTTCGGCATCTTAGTCCTAAGAGAAATAAATAAAAAATAGTATATCAACAGAAAATATCTGGAAAATAATCAAAATAGGGCTAATTGATATAGACCTATTTTGATTATATTTAAAAGCTATCATATTATTCCAATAAAAAATTAATGCTCGAAAAAATTAACCTTGAAAACTTTCGCTGTTTTCAAAAAACAGAAATTTCATTTAAAGAACTTTCTATCATTGTAGGAAAAAATAATGCTGGAAAGTCAACTCTTATAGAGGCATTACGAATACTTTCTCTTGTTGTGACAAGGAGGAAGAACAGTCAATATGTTAAAGCTCCAGACTGGTTAAATTTTCATGAGGATATTCTTGGTATTCAGCCCACAATAAAAAACCTAGACATTTCAAAACAGAGCATTTTTTATATGTATGGAACGCCACCGGCTAAAATTACGGCAAACTTTGATAGTGGAATAAAAATAACTATTTATATAGGTGAGGATGCTGATATCTTTGCAACTATTCAAACGGATGATGGAAAATACATTGAATCAAAGCGGTTTGCATCAAACATTGTTTTGGGTGAAACTAATATACTCCCTCAGATCTCACCTTTACTACGAAATGAACCTGTAATAAAGCAAGAAACTGTAGTTAAAAATTTTAATACACATATCGAGTCGCGAAACTTTAGGAATCAATTAAATTATTTTCCAAAAGCATTTCATAAATTTAAAGAACTCGCAGAAAGAACTTGGCATGGACTAAGTATTGAAAGTTCACCAAGTAGCATTAGAACCCAGGGTGATCTATTTGTTTTTGTAAGAGATAATAACTTTCAAGCAGAAATTGGGTGGATGGGGCATGGACTGCAGATGTGGCTTCAGATAATGTGGTTTCTGTCGAAGGCTGACGCCGATTCTACAATAATTTTAGATGAACCTGATGTTTATATGCATGCAGATTTGCAAAGACGACTAATCAAGCTAGTTAAGGACTCCTATAAACAGGTTATCATCGCTACTCATTCTATAGAAATAATGTCTGAAGTAGATCCAGAGAATATACTACCTATTGATAGTAGAAAAGTTAGACAAGATTTCGCAACAAATGCACCACTAGTCCAGCGTATAGTTGATCAAATTGGTAGTGTTCATAACATTGAAATCGCAAGATTATTTTCTTACAATAAGTTTCTAGTTGTTGAAGGAGAGAAAGATGATGTAAAAATGCTTTCCATTTTCCAATCGAAACTATTTCCAGAAACCTTCGAGCAATTCGATATTTTACCTAAAACGTTTGTCGAAGGGTGGGGGGGATGGCAAAAAGTTCTAGGCTCTAATAAAGTATTTAAGGAGAATCAGACAACTGTTATGGTTTATTGCATTTTTGATTCAGATTACCATTCTAAAAAAGAGATTGAAGATAGAATGGCTGATGCAAATAAGCAAGGAATTAACTTACATATATGGAAAAAAAAGGAAATTGAAAATTATCTAATAGTTCCAAGCGCTATATGTCGATATGTTATTAAGAATAAACCTAAGGCTATTGTAACTGTGGAGTTAGTTGAAAAAGCTATATCAGAAATTTGCGAATCATTAAAACCAGATCTTATTGACTGCTTTGCAACAGAAATCGGTAAAGATCGTTCAAAGGCGATCGCTACGGTGAACCAGGAAGCTAGAAAGCTTGTCAATCAAAACTGGGATGCCGAGAAAACCTCATTGCTTTCTGGAAAAGCTGTAATTTCTGGTATTTGCGGATGGATCGGTGAAAATTTCAAATTCTCTGCAAATAAATTTAAAATCGCAAGAGAATTACTTGCGGCAGAAATCGATCTCGAAGTTGTGACGTTGATTCATAATATTGAAAATAGAAAACCTATCTAGTTATTAGATGAATACATTATATTCTATAATTGAATTGGCGAAATTAATCATCATCGAATGTTTTATAAACATATCATCAAATGTTTCAAACACTACACATTTTAATGTCCCGATAAGAAATGGATTTACAGCCATGGAAGTATTAATTCCAAAATTGTCTTATAATTAATATTATGTTAAGTTTAAGATTTCATTACTATCCCATTTTCTTAAATTTCAATCAATTATAATTCCTGAAGTTTTCGATTTAGCTCCTGAACTTTGTCGGTAGCTTTCTTTCTCGTATAGATATCAATCAGTAACTGAACAGTTCTTTTATCGTTCGGATTAATCTCATTGGCACGCTGCAAAGCAAATTGCGCATGGTTAATTAATCCATTATATTTAGCCGCTTTATCTGCTTCATTTTTACTCAGAGTTTCGTTAGCTGTATTGATATACGCTAAGCTCAGTTGATATAGCGCGTCAAAATAATTCTGATCGGTAGATAATGCTTTATCGTAAGCTAAAATTGCTGTGGCATCATTTCCGCCAACCTGTTGCAGGTATCCATAAAGAAAATACAGTAATTTATTTCCTTTTTCTACTTTTAAATTGCTTTCAATTAGTCCCTGTGCTTTACTGAAATTCTCGGTATCAAGTAACAGATTGATATAATCGTTGGTTAAAAAACGGTTAAATGGATTAAGCGCCAGTCCGTCTTCCAGTGTTTTTATCGCAGTTTCACTTTCCGATTTAACCACATACATTTGCGCCATTTTTTGAAAAACAGATGGATTTTTAATTCCGTTTTCTTTAGCGCGCTTAAAATAAGTTAAAGCGTCATCATAAGCCTGAATATTTAAGGCGCAAATGGCAGTATTTAAGGCTAAAGTTGTATCTGCCGGGAAATTATCGCCAACTTCCTTTAAATCTGCAAATGCTTCTTTAAAGTCATTGTTAAAGAATGCTTCGTTGCCTTTTTCTTGCTTTTTGATGAGAATATTGTGGTTGGAAGCCTTAATTAATCCCGAATTGTCATCATAGCGGTCAAGTGACTTCGCTTTGGCAACAGCATCAATTGCATTATCATAATACTTATTCGCATTATTAGGATCGGTATCGATTAAGGTGGCGAACGACATCAGATAAGACTTTATTGACCAGGTTTCGGCCCAGTTTTTAGTTTTATTATCTTTTTCCGCAGCTTCAATTGCCTTTAAACCTTCATTTATAATGTTTAATTGCTTTTTCTCATCTTCTTTATTGGCAATAGATGCCTGTAACTTGCCTACGGCATTCCGGGCAATTAAGATCTGGCTTTTTTGGGCTACAGCATTAAAAGAGACGAAAATTAAGGCGATTAATGATATTTTAAAGCAATTTTGCATGGGCTAATAATGTGATAAAACCGTAATAAACCATAAAAATAAACATAAAAAAAAGAGCCCCGAAATTTCGGGGCTCTTTTTTTAGATCGTATCAGAATTATTGTTTAGGCAATGCGTCTAAACGTTTCTTGATATCTTCGTAATTTTTAGTATCGTTTCTAAAAGCATAGATCGTTTTCAACGTTTCTAAGGCTCCTTGGTTTTTAGCATCAACTTCTAAAGCTTTTTTATAAAAAGGAAGCGATTTATCTAACAAAGCATTCATTTTACCAGTTACTTCATTAAATTCTTTCACTTTTTTAGGGTCGATTTTATTTCTGTCAGCCTGTAATTTTAAAGCCTGACTGAAATAGATATTACCTAATAAAACCTGGTAGCTAGGATTGTTTGGCTCTTTTGTAGCCAACGCTGTTAACATCTGCTCTGATTTTGCTGCATCACCCCTATCAATATAAATCTGTGTTTCAGTTTTGATCCAGTCTGTATTTTCAGGGAATTTTGCACTTGCTTCTTTAATTACCGCTAAAGCCGCAGTTGTATCTTTTTGCTTGCTTAAAGTAGCATTGATGATCTCAGAATATAAATCTTTAGACTGTGGTGAATTTAAAGAGATTACTTTTTTAAATTGAGTAATCATACCTGGATAATCTTCGATATTCCTAGCCGCAATACCTGCATTTAAATACATTGCAGTATCTTGTGGGTTAATTACTGTTGCAGCCACAAATTTTTCATAAGCTGTTTTGTAATCCTTTTTATTATAGGCAATTACACCACCATTCCTTACTGCGTTGCTAACATTTGTTTCAGCTAAACTAATATTATCTTTTTCACTTCCCTTAGTATCTAATTTCTTTGCTTCTACAATTGCATCCTGAGCAATTTTTAAATTTGCATCAGCATTTGCAGTACTTGTTGAATCTAAAATTGCTGCAGATGAAGCAAATAATGCACGGTAAGACCAAGCTTCAGGCATTACCTTAGATTTTTCATCAGCAATAGCTTTATCAGTATGGGCTATGCCTTTTGCTAAAGCTTCAAGTTTCTTTGCTAATGGAGTTGTTGCACTAGAATTGGTTAGCTGGAACATGTTCCAATCATTTTTCGCGGCATTAACTTCACTTTTCTGAGCAAATGCAGCGCTTACCGCACCTGCTAAAACTATACTTAGAAATACTCTTTTCATAATTTTTATTCTAATCTTATTTTTAGTTAATTTTCTTCTTCCGTTTCGTTATCTGATTCGCCCTCTTCTTCCTCAATATCATCAGCTTCTGCTGTAGTATCCGCTTCCAGTTCTTCGCCGTCTGTAACTACAACATCAGTTAAATCAACTGTTTCTTCTTCGTCTTCCTCGTGATCGATTTTAGTTACCGAAGCAATCTCATCATCACCTTTTAACGAGATTAAACGAACCCCTTGTGTGGCACGGCCCATTACCCTTAACGCAGACACAGGAATTCTGATTACAATGCCTGAACGGTTAATGATCATCAAATCTTCGCTATCAGTAACGTCTTTTATAGAAACTAATTGTCCGGTTTTTTCAGTAACGTTAATTGTTTTTACCCCTTTACCACCACGGTTGGTTACACGGTAATCTTCAATATCGGTACGTTTACCGTATCCTTTTTCTGATACTACTAACACCGTAACTTCAGGATTGTTTACAGCAATCATGCCAACAACTTCATCCTGATCGTGTGCAAGCCTTACACCACGTACACCTGTAGCAGTTCTACCCATCGGACGAACGGTACTTTCGTTAAAACGGATAGCCCTGCCTGAGCGCAATGCCATAACAATTTCGCTTTGTCCGTTAGTTAAACAAGCTTCTAACAAGATATCGCCTTCGTTAATGTTAATGGCATTGATACCATTTACACGTGGACGTGAATATGCTTCAAGAGAAGTTTTCTTAATGGTACCTTTTTTAGTACACATAATGATGAAGTTGTTCTCTAAATATTCCTGGTCTTTAAGGTTTTTAACTTTAATATAAGCCTTAATTTTCTCTTCTTTCGGGATGTTGATGATATTCTGTATTGCCCTTCCTTTACTGGTTCGCGAACCTTCCGGAATTTCGTACACCCTTAACCAGAAACATCTTCCGGCTTCGGTAAAGAATAACATGTAATTGTGGTTGGTGGCTACCAGCATGTGCTCAATAAAGTCTTCATTTCTTGAGGTACTGCCTTTAGAACCTTTACCACCCCTGCCCTGCGCTTTAAATTCGCTTGCCGGCGTACGCTTAACGTAACCTTCATGAGAGATGGTGATCACAACTTCTTCATCGTCGATGAAATCTTCCATACTCATGTCTTCAGCTGAATGAACGATTGTAGTTCTACGTTCATCGCCAAATTTCTGCTTCACTTCTTCCAGTTCATCCTTGATAATCTTCATCCGCAAACCTTCATCTGCTAAAATAGATTTCAAGTATTCGATGGTTTTCATTAATTCGGCATATTCTTCTTTAATCTTATCACGCTCTAGTCCGGTTAAACGACGCAATGTCATATCCAGGATGGCACGTGCCTGAAGGTCGCTCAGACCGAATTTCTCCATTAAGCCTAAACGGGCTTCCTCTGGCGTTTCAGATGCACGGATCAATTTAATTACTTCATCTAAGTGATCTAAAGCAATTAAATAACCTTCTAAAATGTGAGCACGTTTTTCAGCCTCGGCCAATTCGTATCTGGTACGGCGAACAATTACATCATGGCGGTGATCCACAAAGTGTACAATCAAATCTTTAAGATTCAACATCTGCGGACGGCCTTTTACCAGTGCAATGTTATTTACACTGAATGAGGTTTGTAAGGCTGTATATTTATATAGGTTATTTAAAACGATAGAAGCATTGGCATCACGTTTGATCTCGTACACGATACGAATACCATCTTTGTTCGATTCGTCTTTAATGTTCGATATACCTTCCAGTTTTTTCTCGCCAACCAATTCAGCGGTACGCTCAATCATCTGGGCTTTGTTTACCTGGTACGGAATTTCGGTAACAATAATTACTTCACGGTCTTTAATGCTTTCGATTTCTGCTTTTGCACGCATTACAATACGTCCGCGACCGGTTTCAAATGCTTCTTTTACACCCGTATAACCGTAAATAATACCACCTGTAGGGAAATCCGGAGCCTTTACAAACTTCATTAATTCCTCAATGGTGATGTCTCTGTTGTCAATATAGTTAACCACACCATCAATTACTTCCGTTAAGTTGTGTGGCGCCATGTTAGTGGCCATACCTACCGCAATACCAGAAGAACCGTTAACTAAAAGGTTAGGTATTTTTGCAGGTAAAACCGTTGGCTCCTGCTCTGTATCATCAAAGTTTAATTGAAAATCTACCGTATCTTTATTGATATCTGCAACCATTTCTTCGGCAAGTTTGCTAAAACGTGCCTCGGTATAACGCATTGCAGCTGGCGAATCACCATCGATGTGGCCAAAATTACCCTGACCATCTACCATTGGATAACGTAAACTCCAATCCTGAGCCATACGAACCATGGTAAAATATACCGATGCATCACCGTGTGGGTGATACTTACCTAAAACCTCACCCACAATACGGGCAGATTTTTTATAAGGTTTTCCGCTGGTTACACCTAAACCCAACATGCCGTAGAGCACACGGCGGTGTACTGGTTTCAATCCATCGCGTACATCAGGCAAAGCCCTTGATACGATTACCGACATTGAATAATCAATGTAGGCCGATTTCATCTGCTCTTCTATGTTAATTTGAATGATTTTGTCGTTCTGCTGATTTTCTAAATCTTCTGCCATAAATTATTATTCTCGCTACTTAAAACGATATTAAAAAAGGGTATTACTATAACCTTGCGAATTTAGCAAAATTTAGCCGGATTAAGGCATTGTGGAAAATTTTTGACCTTTGTTATAGGTTTTTCACTCCCGCTCAGATTTTAAGTTATTGAAGGGCAATTTAAGAGTTTTTGATTTTAAATTATCTGATTTTAGAAAACTGATCGATTTGTCGGATTGATGATATTTTTTTGAAATGTAGGGTGCTGTGTTAGTGGCGGTCTGCAGCCCTGCTACCGCTTCAAGTCCTCCCCGATGAAACCTGTGAAACAAGCAAGCACTCAATAAGAGACAACATAGACGGTGCTTAAATCGGGTTGCGGGCTTTTCGCTATATCAGGTTTACGAACAGGGGTTCTGTATTGATATACTGATTTAAACCTCACAGCTTTTAAAACCTGATAGGTTTGTAGAACTAAAATTTACATTCTTAAGTAATTCTGATACTTTTGCTTTTCAACCTTTTATAAGATGGCAAACGAAAAGAAATCTGCAATGAGTTTTATTATGGTCACTCTCCTGATCGATTTTACAGGTTTTGGGATCATTATTCCGGTTTTACCAAAACTTATACAGGATTTTACAGGAGGTGGTTTTGGTTTGGCAGCAGAATACGGTGGTTGGCTCACTTTAGCTTATGCATCCGTTCAATTTATCTTTTCGCCGATTATTGGTGCTTTAAGCGATCGTTACGGTCGGCGGCCGGTATTATTGAGTTCGTTATTCGGCTTGGGTATCGATTATATTTTTCTGGCTTTCGCTCCTTCAATTGTTTGGTTGTTTGTAGGAAGAATTATCGCTGGGATTACCGGAGCGAGTTTTACCACTGCTCAGGCTTATATAGCAGATGTTTCGCCTCCTGAGAAAAGAGCGCAGAATTTTGGTCTGGTTGGTGCTGCTTTTGGTGTAGGTTTTATTTTAGGTCCGGTTTTAGGTGGTGCATTTAGCCATTTCGGTACCCGGGTTCCTTTTATGATTGCTGCAGGTTTATCTTTGATTAACTGGCTTTATGGTTATTTTATATTACCTGAGTCATTACCGGTTGAAAAGCGCAGGGCTTTCGAATGGAAAAGGGCTAATCCGATTGGCTCACTGGTTAGTATCGGTAAGTACCCGGCCTTACTGGGTTTAATGATTACTTTATTCTTATTGTATTTCGCAAGTCACTCTGTGCAATCGAACTGGACATTTTATACCATGGAGAAATTTGACTGGGATGCGGCATGGGTAGGTTATTCGTTAGGCTTTGTGGGGCTGGTGATCGGAATTGTACAGGGAGGTTTAATCAGGGTAATCTTGCCAAAAATTGGAGAAAAGAAAGCGGTTTACTTTGGCCTGATTTTATATGTAATTGGCTTTACAGCCTTTGCTTTTGCGTCAAAAGGCTGGATGATGTTCGCCTTTATGGTACCTTATGGTTTGGCCGGAATCGGTGGACCCGCTATGCAGGGACTCATTTCCAATCAGGTGCCTTCCAATGCGCAGGGCGAAATGCAAGGTGTTTTAACCGGTTTACAAAGTTTGGCAGCCATATTTGCGCCATGGGTAATGACACATATTTTCGCTTATTTTATAGAAGGGAAAGCACCGGTTTATTTCCCTGGAGCACCGTTTATATTGAGCGCGGTTTTAACATTGATTGGGTTGTTTATTTGCTTGAGGAGTTTAAAGAAATATCATTAGTCACAAATGTGGCTGTATCTCTAATAAGGAAAATCGTATCTCGACTGAAGCGCAGCGGAATGGAGAGATCTACCCTCGAGATAGATTTAGCTTCGCTGAGCCTTCGGGTTCTCGACTTCGTTGCATCCGATAGCTATTGGGTCCGCTCGAAATGACGATCGCTTGGTTGGGAGTAGAATCTTACAACAATTCATTCGCTAAATTAGCCAATCGCTGCACTCCCCTTTTGGAGGATAATGGGCATAGAGCAGTTGGTTTTTCGCGTTTCAATCAAATAAGACAGTTCATTGCTCTATTTATAGAATGCGATGCGCCTCTTGTTGATTGGCATTTTATAGTGCCAAGATCGTTAAGAAAATACCATTAAACTAAGCATTCAATACCCTGTATTCGTTATAAGCCATAACCACATTGTAAACCAAAAGAATTATCCCCTGGATATTTACCAGCTTATCAATATCTAATTTAAGGATTGTAGCAGCCAAAAAAATGACCAGGATTGATCCTGCCGATATAAAAAAGGAAAGCTTAAATGAGCGATAAAGCATTGATAATCTGAACAGGGTTTTTCTTTTAAAAAGTACCGGATCTTTAATGAGTTGAATGAGATTTCCGAATACAAAAAACAAAATTAAAAAGATTGCAATTCCTGATAGCGTCCCTTGGTTCAGGTTTGGAATAACCAGATAATCTTTGTAAATAAAATAAGCAACTATCGCAATACAAAAAAACGCTTTCAATAGCTGCCAGTTCTTATTTACTAAAAGCCATTTCATCCATTCAAAATCAGTTTCAGAGGCTTTCTGTTCGAGCTTTGATCTTGTTTCAGGTGAAAAAGATATAAAAGGATTTATCAATCCAATGATCACAATCAACATTGTACTTACAAACTGAAAAATACCATCAGCTATCAGGATTTTGATTCTTTCTGCATTTAAAATTCCTGGTGTGAAACATGAAATTAAAATCAATGCAATGATAACTAAATGAAAAACCAGAGGACTAAAATTCTCAATTTTATTAGTTCCGTTATTTGGGTTATCCATTACCGTTAATTTACCAGAATCCTTATCCAGATATTTATTCATTACCCGAATTGCAATAATGATCAAGAACAAAGAGAACATGGAGCCCAATAGAATAGAATTTTAGTGGTGAAGAAATATAAGTTTTGTATTCAGAAATAAGCTAAAGTAAGGCATTTGCCAAATTAGCCAATTCACTCCTTTCGCCTTTTTGCAAAGTAATGTGTGCATAAAGCGGATGGTTTTTCGCATTTTCGATTAAATACGATAATCCATTACTTTCCGAGTCGAGATAAGGCGTATCAATCTGGTAAATATCTCCTGTAAAAACAATTTTAGTGTGCTCTCCTGCCCTCGAAATGATTGTTTTAACCTCATGTGGTGTTAAGTTCTGTGCTTCATCAATAATGAAGAAGATTTTGGTGAGGGTTCTGCCTCTGATAAAGGCCAATGGTGCAATGGCTATTTTTTCGGTCGTAATCAGCTCATCAATCTTTTCCGACATTTTATCGTCGCCAATAAACTGTTCTTTAATAAAACGCAGGTTATCCCAAATGGGTGCCATAAAAGGATCAGTTTTCGATTTTGCGTCGCCCGGTAGGAAGCCAATATCTTTATTACTCAAAGAAACAATCGGCCTGGTAACATAAATCTGCCTAAAGTTTTTACGCTGTTCTAAAGCGCTGGCCACTGCCAATAAGGTTTTTCCTGTTCCGGCATTGCCCTGAATGCTCACCAGCTTAATTTCTGGATCTAAAAGCGCATGGATGGCAAATGCCTGTTCGATATTTTTAGGTTTTATTTTAAATATCGCATCAGTAGAAACTGCCGAAATGGTTTTTAAATGATGGTTATAAAATACGTTGGCCGTTTTCCTTTTATTTTTTAAAACGTAAAAATGATTGCCATTTTTGTGTGGCAGTGTTATTCAGCCACATCAATAAATGATTGTTTTTTTACCTTCTCTATAATTTCAACAGGAAAATCTGCTATTTCGGTTTTTCCGGCATAAAGTTCATCTACATTTTTGATCTTCCCTGTTTCATAATCTTCTGCATTTAAATCCAATGCTTTTGCTTTTAACCTCAGGCAAATGTCTTTAGATACCAGTATTACTTTTTTATTTGAATATTCTTCTTTTAAACTTAATGCTGCATTCAAAATCTTATGGTCGGTTTTTCCTTTTCCATACACTTCTTCCGCATTTATAGTTAATGGCTTTTCATTTAAAACCACCTTAAATTTTCCTGATTCTGGAGTTTTTAGCGAGATCCAATCGCTGATGAGTTTTTGTTTGGAAGTTTCATCAATGAGGCGGATAAAACTTCTGGCTTCAAAATTTCGCGTATCATTACCGCTTTTAAAATTATCAAGCTCTTCTAAAACCTGGATGGGAATGGCTACATCATGCTCGTGAAAGTTATTAATTGCGTCATGATCATATAAAATAACCGAGGTATCTAAAACGAATATTTTTTTTGACGGATTGGAGATTGATTTACCTTTTTTGGCCATTTGGTAAATTTAATATTTTAAGGATAATTAGCAGAAAAATTGGCTATTCTTTTTTGGCCATCATACAAAATCCTGGGCAAAATAAAAACGGGGACTTTCCTCTTTCGATTCATTTCCCCGTTTTAACTTTAAAAACAACCATAGCTGTATTTTAAAGCATCTAATTCTTGTTACTTTGATTTTTCCGTTTTCGTTAGGTTTTGCAACTTTTGCGATCCGTGAAAATTTATTTCCAACTCTTCTGTCCGTAAACTTCTTAGTTTTCCATAAGCTCTGTCTGGGCCTGTTCGATTTTTCTTATTACCGAACCTTGCGGTGGTCATGTATATTCTTACTTGGTTTAACCCTTTAAGAAATTAATCGTTTTCCCTGTAAACGTTCCGAAAAATTCCCCTTTCGGTTCCTTATTTCTTTTGGCTCGTTTTATCAGAATTCAAAGTACTTCGTATTTGATATAATCTAATTTAGTGCATAAATGCTTATTTGTCAAGTATAAAATAAATGTTTTTATAAACAAAGTTATTCACTTAAAAATACTGGTTATCAACAGGTTGAATTTAAATAAACTTCCTTTTTAATCGCCTATTGCGCTATGTTGTAAGTTTATTAACAATAATTCTCAGTATACTTATTAACATACTTATAGGTATTTAATAATCAATTGATTAGCATTTTATTCGTGAAAATAAGAAAAAAGCAAAAAACTTAATTTTATTCCCAACAAAAAACATTGCTATTATGTTATTTTTGTAACATGCAGATCAGGCAACCCATTAGAAATATACAAGACTTTTTATTGAGTACCTATTTTGCCGATGGGCTCCGTATTACCATAGGTGTACTACTCCCCTCTCTGATTTTTGCACAATTTGGCTTGTTAAAGTATGGCATGACTTTATCTTTAGGCGCTTTATGTGTAAGTGTGGTAGATAGTCCGGGGCCAATGGTTCACCGAAGAAACGCCATGCTGATTACAACGGCACTCATATTTACTTTTTCCATCATCACAGGCTTGACCAATAAAAACCACTATTTTATCGGCTTTTTATTGGCTGTATCCAGCTTTGTGTTTTCGATGTTTTATATCTATGGCATCAGGGCAGCATCAGTGGGTACTGCCGTTTTGTTGATCATGGTATTGAGTATTGATGATATTCGCCCATGGCAAGAGGTATTGTTACATGCTGCTTTGGTGCTGGCTGGTAGCCTTTGGTATACTGGTTTAAGCTATTTTGTGTATCGCTTACGTCCATTTCGTTTGGTACAACAATCGTTAAGTGATTCTATTTTAGAGGTTGCAGAGTTTTTAAGAGAGAAAGCCAAATTTTATCATCAAAATAACAATTACGATAAAACATATTCTGAATTGTTACAACTTCAGGTTTCCGTTCACGAAAAACAAGATGCAGTAAGAGAACTCTTATTTAGAACCCGCGAAATCGTAAGGGATTCTACTCCAGAAGGCAGATTTTTACTATTGGTATTTGTAGATATGGTCGATCTGTTCGAGCAGGTAATGTCTACGTATTATAATTACCAGCAGTTACACGATCAGTTTGATAAAGCAGGTATTTTATCAGATTATGAAATGGCTATAAAGCGGACCTCGTATGCCCTTGATGATATTGCATTTGCCCTCAAAAGTGGAGGGATACCTGTTATTTCCAAACGTTTATTAATTGAGATCGAAAGGTTAAAGATTAAAATCAACAATCTGGAAAAGAACAACCAAAACCAGGAATACAATACCCTGGGTATTATTGCCTTAAAAAATATTGAGGTGAACATCGAAAATATCCTGGCCAGGGTTAAAACTATTTTCAGCTATTTTAAAATCAGAAACAGCAAGGATATCGGTAAAGCCGAGGTAGATACCGAGAAATTTATCACCAGGCAAAAATTCGATTTCAAACTGTTTACGGAGAATTTAACCTATACTTCTTCCACTTTCAGGCATTCGTTGCGGGTTACTGTTGTGATGCTTTTAGGTTTTATAGTGGCTCAGATACTCGATTTCTCACATAGTTATTGGATTCTCCTTACCATTCTCGTTATTTCAAAGCCCGGATTTAGTTTAACTAAAGAACGTAATTATCAGCGTTTAATCGGTACCACAGTTGGGGCGTTCATTGGCATGGGTGTTATTACTTACATCCACGATCGGAATACTTTGTTTGTAATCCTGTTATTCTGTATGATTGGCTGTTATAGTTTCCAAAGGAAAAATTATGTAGTCAGCGTACTCTTTATGACCCCTTATATCTTAATCTTGTTTGATTTTCTAGGTATGGGATCGATAGCATTGGCACGTGAAAGGATTTATGATACGTTTATAGGCTCTGGTATTGCCTTATTGGCCAGTTATTCTTTATTCCCAACCTGGGAATATGAGAAGCTAAAAGCGGCTATGATCGACATGCTAAAAGCAAACAAAGCTTATTATGAACAAGTAGTAAAATTATATTTTGAGAAAAATTATAACAGAACGGAATATAAGCTGGCCCGTAAAGAGGTGTATGTAAGCACAGCAAACTTGGCCTCGCTTTTTCAAAGAATGTTCTCTGAGCCAAAAAGTAAACAGCTGTTTATTAAGGAAGTGCATCAATTTACTGCGTTAAGCCATTTATTGTCGTCTTATGTGGCCACCCTTTCGCTCTATAATAAAGAACATCAATTTATATTTGAGAGTTTCGAAAACTTAAAACCGATCGCCAATAATACCAACTATTTATTGGATGCTTCTATTGATAATCTGGAGCAAGGAAAAGGTACAATAGATAATGTGCCTTTAATCAGGTTAAACGATAATGGTTTAGCAATAAAAAAAGGTGAAGATCTTGTTCCAGAGCAATTTGATCTGATCCAAAAAGTGGCCTACGATATTTACAAACTATCGGTAAAAATAAAGCTATAGATCAAAGTATCTTCATTTCGAACGCAAGTAGAGAAATCTTTTTAAGTTGCATTTTATCTAACTGGTTTCAAAGATTTTTCCATTCGTTATGCTCCAGTAAAAACGACCACATTTATTAATTGTATTTTAGTCCTGAATTAAAACTATCAAATACTTTGTATCAAAAACAAAGACTACTGGAGATTGTTAAGCTATTCACATTAATATAATATTATGGAAAAGCTATATACGGCTGAAGTTACAGCTACAGGAGGAAGAGACGGACACGTTAAATCGAGTGATGGAATTTTAGATTTAGATCTGAGAAAACCAAAAGAATTGGGTGGCCAGGGTGGAGCAACGAATCCTGAAGAATTATTTGCAGCAGCATGGGGACCATGTTATTTGGGAGCTTTAGGCTCAGTTGCAGAACGTGAAGGTGTTGATATTAGCGAAGCAAATGTGAAAGTATTGGTTTCGTTTAATAAAGACGGAAACTCTTTTGTACTTTCTGCTGATCTGGATGTTCATATTCCCGGGATTTCTCATGAGGAAGCCCAAGCTCTGGCAGATAAGGCGCATAGAGCCTGTCCATATTCGAAAGCAACCAAAGGAAATATAGAGGTACGGGTAACGGCGGTATAAGATAAATTTTCGTCGTGCTGTCAGATGTTTCTATCTGATATTGTAAATAATATCATAAATAAGAAAGTCTCGGATTAAATCTGGGACTTTCTTATTTATAATACTATGGGTTGAAGTCTATCTGACTGTCGGTTGGAAACAACTGACAGCAAGGATATGGATTATATTTTACCTAAACAGCTTCCTGTTCAATTATTGTATTAGCAGGCCTGCCGTTTTTGAAAGCATCCCTTGTTTTCAGACCTAACAACTCAAACATGGCCATATCATCTATAAATGCCGGATTTGGTGTAGTCAATAACTTATCGCCTGCAAAAATAGAACTTGCACCAGCCATAAAGCAGAAAGCCTGTTCCAGCGTACTCATTTCATTTCTACCAGCTGATAAGCGCACTACCGAATTTGGCATTACGATACGTGCGGTAGCAATCATCCTTACCATATCCCAGATTGGAACACGCGGTTGATTTTCTAAAGGCGTTCCTTTTACCGGAACTAAAGCATTAACCGGAACCGATTCAGGATGTTTTTCCATATTCGATAAAGTCTGCAACATCGAGACACGGTCTTCTACAGTTTCACCTAAACCGATAATGCCACCACTACATACCGTTAATTTAGCTTTACGTACATTTTTAATGGTATTTAAACGGTCATCGTAAGTTCTGGTTGAAATGATGCGTTTATAATCATCTTCCGAAGTATCGATATTGTGGTTATAAGCATATAAACCGGCATCGGCTAAACGCTGCGCCTGGTTTTCAGTAAGCATACCCAAAGTACAGCAAACTTCCATATCCATATCATTAACTGCTTTAACCATTTCAATTACACGGTCGAAATCGCGGTTATCGCGTACTTCGCGCCAGGCAGCCCCCATGCATAGACGTGATGCGCCACCTTCTTTAGCTTTAACAGCAGCACTAACCACCTGGCCAACCTGCATCAATGGTTGAACTTCTAATTCGGTATGGTAACGGGCAGCCTGTGGGCAATATGAACAATCTTCGGCACAACCTCCGGTTTTGATCGAAATTAATGAACTTACTTGAACTTCATTATAATCTTTATTCTCTCTGTGGATACTTGCAGCTTCGTAAACCAGATCCAAAAACGGTCTATTATAAATTTCGTATATTTCTTCTTTTGTCCAATCGTGTCTTGTTGTTTGCATGTGGATCAGATTTTACAGATTTAATTTTATTCGTCTTAGTTAATTAACAGGCAGCCAATTCAGTCTTTCGGATAAAGATACCGAATTCCTAAAATCAAGCAAATCCTGATTATAGTAAAAGTTTGCTGGCCAATCCTAAAATAAATAGGAAGCCAAAAACATCGGTAAAAGTAGTA
>Ga0163162_10000180_pt1 | contig 58344 bp, 79 predicted proteins | sample S55metaG_FD_115310 | JGI IMG/M metagenome (GOLD analysis project Ga0163162, IMG submission 115310) | Switchgrass rhizosphere microbial communities from Kellogg Biological Station, Michigan, USA - S5-5 metaG | ecosystem: Host-associated > Plants > Roots > Rhizosphere > Soil | place: USA...
CACCCTTGGCCGTTTGTGGTATCTCTTTGAAGTTAGACAACACAGATAGGACACCTTGTGTGGCATCCTTCGTGGAGAGACTACCAGCCACAGCGGCCTTATTGACCTGTACGAGAATGTCACGACCTTGTTTACCACTGACATTCAATGTCGAGAAAATATCGTACAGCGCCTGTGACATATCAGCAGATGCAGAGGGGAATTGCTGCATCTGCTTGATGATCGCATCCATGTTACGCTGAGCTTCAACACCGACTTTCTCAACGCTATTGGCGCTCTGAGTAGCTGCCAATGTCGCCTGGGTGTTTAGCTGTGCAGCACTGTTTGCAGCAAAACCAAGAGCCGCCGCTCCAACACCACCGATAAGTTGAAGCTGACGGCCCATAGACCCGAGTAGATGAACGCCGCTAGCTAGGCGTTCTGTTTTGAACGCCTTGACTTCCTGATTTAGAGCACGTTGCTTTTCTGCAGTTTGTGCAAGCTGTTGATTTGCTATCTGCACTTCACGACGTGCAGCAGCCATCTTCTCTGCCTGTACCTTGGAAGCCTCACCAGCTTGTAGCTCTGCAGCAGACAACTTGCCATACTGAGCAGTGATACCGCCTAGCTCTTGACGTAGTGCAGTTATCGTACCTTTCTGTGCAAGAATACGATCATTCACACTACCGTACGCACGATTCAAGCTATTTAGCTGCTTCGTCTGCGACTGTAGCTCATGTGCTTTATCACCTGCAGATAGATCAGACTTACGAATAGCACTGATATTCTTATATGTCTGATTCTGTCGCTGAATGATGCTTTCACGCTGCGCCTCAAGGTTCTTGAGTTGATCTGCAGCACGAATCTGACTAGCAAAATTACGTGTGGTACTGGATCGAAGCTGTGATTGACGTGCAATAGACTGTGCTGCCGCTTGCTGTTCTTTGATACCAGCTTGCGCTTCAAGTGCACGAAGCTTGGCAGTCCTATTCATCAATGTGTTTTCACGTCGCATACGCTCAAGGTTCAAGTTACCTTGACGCATACGTAAAGCTTCTTTGGTACCAAGTGAAGCAACGTCAGCACCGACCTTACGCAACACACCGGACGCCTGATTCTGCGCCCTGACGATCAAGAACAATTCACGTGCGCTAAGACTCATCCACCCATCCGTTGCTGCAATCGCTGCTTTGCTTCTGCGCGTAATCTCTCGCGCTCATCAAGATCATGCTGTACGTTGTACACTGTTTCTAGCCGTCGAATGTCTATCGGGTCTTGATCTAATAGCCCCCCTGCGCGTGGTAAGCAATGAAACTTATCGCACAGGGAGGCTATTTCAACCCAAGCCGATGCTGCTTGTACTACGTGTGGGTCTTGTCCTTCGACCGATCGTTTGGTGAGGATACACTCGACGGCCCATGAAAAGCCTTCTTATCCGACTCTTCCTCTTCACCGTTCAACTCATCCAAATATCGCTCAATTTCCTGACCGATCTTAGGATCAAGAGCGTAGATGGACATGTCGTTATTGAAATCAAGCTTGTTGCCGTTCTCATCCTCAAGATTATGGTCAACAATGCAGTGCTGAAACTCAAACTGACGTGACCAACGCTGCATAAGCGCAATGTCAACTTTGCTATCCTCGCCTCCCCGACCCGACATACTCATCTTACTAGCATTGTCACGTCGCTCAAGAAGGAGGCCGAAAGGTAGCTTCCTTAGCTCGACAAAACCGCCCGTAAGGCTCTTGAGTTCCTTACGTACCGTTTCCTGTGAAACAGTTGCTTTGGGCATGTTGCTCTCCTTAGCTTTCGCCCGTTTACGTGATAGTTGCCGCGCTCTTTACCGCGATCTGATATGCGTTACCACCAGCGATGGCAAGGCCACGCATAGTAGTACCGGCCATAACAAGATCCGGTGCAGATCCGAGGCCAACCGTGTATGTATCATACACGCTGTTGTAGACAATTGCCTGGAACGCATCCACAGTAGCCCCGGCGAATGTACCCTGAGCCGGAACCGACTCAAGCTTGATTGATCGCTTAACAACTGACTTGAAGTTATCGTACTCAGTACGACTTAGGAAATCAAGCTCAGTGTCAATCGTCAGATCGGTGAACCCGTAGCTAATGTACTGTGCAGCACGGGAGTTTGTAATACGGTTCTGTGGAGCCGGGTTATCATTGATATTGAGCGTAAACCCGTTGAACGTGAGGCTTGGCGTAGCAAATGCCGGTGAAGTACCGGCAGTATCCACATACACCGCATGAGCATCTGCACCGAACAGAACCGGTGTCTGCCACGTCGGCGTACCAAGACCGCCAGGCTGCTGTTCCGACAGGCCCATGATATCCATTGAATGACGAAGAACGCCATCCTCAATGGTGTATGCATGGTTACCGACGGTGCACCCCGCATAACCGAATCCAACACCGTTACGAATAACAGTGATGGAAGCAGTACGTCGGTTAGTTGCGCCAGTGACCGTATCACCAGCCACAGGAGCCGAGCCGGTCGCTGCCGGAGTGAATGTGTACGTGAATGGCCCTGCGCCAGTCTTAGCAGGAACCATACGCGAGATGTAAAGCCAGTAAGGCTCAAACTTACTGTCAACCTCATACGTTACGTTACCTTCAACGTGGTAGTATGAGTTCTTTGCATCGTTATCGATGGTCTGCTGTCTAATCGCCTGAGAGTAGTATTTATCCTCAGTGTAGACCAACGACTCGCTGAGAATCGGAATAAAGACCGTACCTGCCGTTGTCGGCGGAAGGTACGTTCCCGGCGAAGTCTCAAACGTCAATGCAAGATAACCACTTGCACCAATACCTGCGGGCATTAGCTATCACCCTCCTTGTCTGCGTCAACGGCATCCGGCGACGCGTTAGGCGCTGGAACCTGATTTGCCGGAAGCTTTGCATCGCTCGTACCGCTCACGTCTACATCTTCCGTGTCTTTGTAGTAATCCTTGACTTTCATGCCAGTGCGCGAGAAGAACCGGCCCTCATCCTCTTCGTTTAGGGTGATACTACCACCATTCTTGACCATCCCCACACCTGGGACTTCAAACTCACTGTCAGGGCCAAACCCTGGGTGCTTGATCGAAACCTTCAACGCCATCGTTACCCTCCAAACGGTGCTCGACTACGACCTATCCAAGCAAGTGATGTACTCACAACACCATTGCCTTTTGCCCGATTAATAACACCGGGTGTCTCGGATGCTACATATCCGTTTATCACATTGCTTCCAAGCGTGTAGTCAGTGTGAAGAAAGTCAACCACCGATTCCGCAAAGAGCATATCTTGTCGTGTACGTATCTTGTGACTGACAGACATGTCTGCATGAATGACAAAAATTGTGACTTGCAAAATGACTTCAAATGTACGAGTGGCAACATAATCACGTGTGATACCGCCAGCCATAACCACAGCAGCCGGATATGGCGCTGCAAAATCTTCGTCACCATACCAAACACTCTCAAGGCCAATCGTTGCCTTGTTAGTGTCAATAAGGTCATGTATGTAATCAAGTGCTTCACTGTTATGCGAGAACACCTAATACGTTCCCTGAATATTTGTTGGTACGAACATACCACCAGGGCCACGTAGCACTGCTCCACCCTGTGGACTAACTACGATACCGGCAGCATCGGACACAAACTGCTCAAATAGCTCAAAGATAACTTCACCGGCCTGCTCCGACAACCACAACCATTCACGCTGTGGTAGGGGGTTTGGCCCTTCAAAGAACCCACCATGCGTTTCACGCTCTGGCAAACCCATGTTATGTGCCAACATGTAATCAGGCGGCGTAGCATCAAACGTGATGGTGCCTCCCTCTGGATCAGTAGCAATCGTGTATGACCGAATTGATGTAGCTACCGCCTTACCAGCGCCAGTCTTAACCAACGTAGCAGACTTACCGGAGAAACCCCCCGGTGCTGTCTCGATGTAGCCCTGACCTGTAACAAACTCAAATGTAGGGTCAGTATATGTACCACCGGCCAATGGAGGCCATGCACCGTCAGATCCTTCACCTGCATCAAAGTGTGCCTTCACGTCGGCAGTGACAGCTTGACGTGCTGCAGCCAACACCGGATACATGTTCTCCATGTATGCAGCAGCTTCATCAAGTGCAGCAGCCACACGTAGCGGCTCATCCTTGTGTGGTGCCCACTCAATGGTAAGGGTGCCGGGGGCACCGACACCAGCAACACTACCAAGTTGATAAGGTTCAAACACTGGCACTAAAACTGCGCTCCAATAGTGAACATCGGTGCATTGTCACTTGGAAAGAATTGTGGGCCTACTGCATCATCCGTAGTGATAACCTCTCCCGAAGTCACATCGACCAGGGAGAGGTTACCCATACGAATGTCATTCAATGCAGACATAGCCTCATTGTACAACCGTTGACCGTAGTTGATATCTTCAACACCTACGGCGTTCTCTTCTGACGTGCGATTTCGATACCTCAGACCGGCTATCAGCTTTCCAGCGATTTCACGTATAGCTACAGGAGTATTCGTAGGAGTATCCCACGTAGCTAATGTTGCAGGTGTAAAGATACCGACTAGGTAACCTTTCACCATTCGCTCTACGGAAAGCTGATAGCCGTCTACATCACTTCCAACCGTTGGTATCCTATCCAGTGGAAGATGTGTAGTAACATCTGAGATATCAGCAAGTGCCACGTATTTACCTCACGGAAGTTGAACGTGGCCCGTCTGCACCCTCTTCTCGCTCTTCCAGTGTCGCCGCCTGCGGCACTGTATCGTTCGGCCCTACCTCTTCGTACTTCTCAGCGCGAAGCACACCGGCTGCCCGAAGATCGTCAAGCTGCTTCTTATTGAAGCCCTTGAGGTCACTTGCAGTCTTACCAGCCTCTACCGTGATTGCCTGCTGATTATCGTCAAAACCAATCAGCACCGGCGTATGAAGATACTCTTCTGCCATTGCGTCTATCCTCCTTATGCCGATGCAGTCTTGAAGATGTATCCAGCGACGTTAGACACGATCTTGGTGTCATAACGGTACTTCACTGCAAACATGTCCTTGAAGTGTGAATCGACGCGCCAACGATACACCGGGCGACGCTCACCACCATACGGACGAACGAAGGTCTTACCCCACGTCTTAGTGCGGAAGCCCGCAAGAGGCTCGACAATCGCCATACCGGCGTCCGTACCCCACAGGGAGGTAATGGACTCTGTTGCATCGACGTTATCTGCACTGTTGTACACCGACTGACCAATGACAATCTCACCGTCAAAGCCAATCAGTTCCTTGAACGCATTGACGCCCGGAGCGGGAGTCTGAAACTGGAACCGCTGAATCACAGACGGGTGAAACTGCAGTGCGTTCCATGCATTGAAGGAGAACCACATCAAGTTGGGCCAACGTGACGTATCCTGGTAAATCTGATTCATACCGTCACGGAGGTTCTTGAGCGGGTTGGAGTTGTACGGATACGGTGCCGTACCGGACTGACCATAATCGCTCCACTGAGTGGAACCGGACAGCGTAAGCGTATGGCCCGCAGCGTAGTTGGATGTGTTACGCACCGTATCGGCCACAAGCTTCTCATGCCGAAGCAATAGTGCGTTGGTGGTATCCTCGATGGCGTCAGCCTCGGGATTGAGGTCAGCGGGAGTAAGTGCAGCGGACGATGCTGCAATCTCTTCCCGCTCTTCATCAAGAACCTCTGCCTCAAGTGCGTGCTCCTTGACGTTATACACGTCAGTGCTCCACTTGCGTCCACCGATCATGTTCGGCTCAGTACCCGGCTCACGTCGATCAGGGTAGATCAGCCAATTCGATCGGTCGAAGATGAAGTACAAACCGCTCTGTGTACTTACATCGACAACTGGAAACAGACGCTCGCCGATGAGGGACTGATTGGCATAGCCAAGTGCGAACCCTGTCAGTACCGGATCGAACGTCTGTAGTTTCTTAGGATCATACATCTATTTATTCACCCTCTCCTACAGGACTCGACCCGGAATTGCCAGAAGCACCGGGACTCGGTTGCCAGCACCCGACACTGCCTCAAGAGCAATGCCGACGACATAGTTACCAGCGGTAGCGGCAGTAACGGCACGTCCTGACGAATCTGACATTACCGATGCACCACGCGCAATTGCTCCACCAGCCTCCAACTCTGCGATACCCGCCATCTGAATCGAGCAACCGCGACCGTGTGTAACATCGAGCGCAGCCACATCAAACAGATTGACACCAATGATGACCACGTTAGATGCAGCGGCCTGTGCTGCCTCTTCCGTGTTGGCCGTAAGCACTGCAAAGCGATGCTTTGTCATCGGAGCCACAGCGTTGTATCCCTTAGCAAACAGTACGTTGCTGTATGCGGCCATTAGTTATCACCACCCTTAACGCTGCTGAAATGATCCTGATATGCCTTAGCAAGCTCAGGGTGCTCGGAAGCAGTCTTACGCATAGCATCGGGGTAAGACAGATTCTCAGCAGCCTGAATCTCTTTGATCTTAGCCAGGAAACTATCGACACCCGGCTCAACCAACTCAGCCGCCTGACTTGAACCATGCTCCTTGTAATCGACAATGTGCTCCTTATCGGTGACAGTGGCAAGAACCTCAGCAAGATCCTCCGTGCTGATACCACCGGACTCCGATGCAAGATATGCATTCTCGATCTTCTCACGTGCAGTTGTGCTCAGACCGCGACCGTCACCAAGATCGGTAAACTGAGCGGCAAACTCACTAGCACGTCGAATACGACCCTCCTGCTCAAGCGCAACCATACGCTTGTGCTGCTCAGGGTACTCAGAGGCAAACTTACTACCTGCCTCAATTTCCGCTGCAACCTTTCGCAGCGGCTCAACCTCTGCAATGACGCTATCAAGCTTAGCGATGATGGCATCATCGTCAGCGTCATCGGGAAGGTCAAGCTTGGTGCGAATCACGTCAAGCTTCACAACGTCACCCTCCTGTGGACTATCGGACTTATCGATGTTGTCGGCGTTAGTACCGACCCACTTGCGAAGCCTCTCCATAAAACCAGCATCGGCGGACGGATCATCGTCTGCCGGGTGGATCGGAGAGGGGTTGTCGCCAGCCGTATTCGGCTCCTTGTGAGTCGGTGCCTTCGGCTGCTGTGTGTTGGGATCAAGCGGATTGTTGGGATCTGCCTGATCCTGTTTCTGGCCCGCAGGCTCAGTGTGCGTATCGTCGTTACCCATGTCAGTCTCCCATAATAGCTCACTTGCGTTGATTGGCAAACGCCCCTTGTGTTGAGGCCGATTAGTCAGACCCCCACCAAAGATCACATCGTTGTAAACTACTCCCGTAGTCGGATGCTTCCATGCTGGGTGCCAGTCCATTGAGAAGTATTTCCACTCACCAGCATGTATCTCTTGACGTGCGGTTTCAGTCCAATCAACCAATCCCCACAGGCCATCAGTACGTGCCTCTACATCACGAATCCAACCACTAGCCTTATTACCCTTGGCCTTATCCATCTTGTGGTCATAGTCGGTTTCAATCTCATGACCTCTAATGCCGTTCTTGAAGTTCTCAACCATTCGTGATGCCATTTCTGGCGTTACTGATAGATCCTGACCATACGGCTTCCACGTACCATAAGGTGCAAGCTGAATCCACGTAGGCTCTGCTACACCTTCACCTGCCGACTTCGGGAGCCGGGTTAGGTAGAACATCTCCATTAGCGACTCCTTTTCCTACGTCGTGCAGCGGCCTTACGTCCGGCTGCTGCTCTCTTCTGAAACTTTGCCTTGCCCAATTTCTTCCTACCTATTGATGCTGCCAAACCTTTAGGATTCCGTACTCCCTTACGCTTAAGTTTGGCAGCAAGTTTTGAGAAGTTTGTTCGTTTACGTGCCATGCTACGGCTTGGGTGTGTTTACCCGCTTGTTGACAGTCTGCGTACCCGCCATACCATGCCCCTTAACGGTAGGCTTGGTATTACCCCTGTTGTTGACCTTCTTATTGTGTGCTGACTCCCTGACACCACGCACACTACCATTACCGAACATCTTATACTTTGCCACGATCATCCTCTCTTACGCTTTGTACCTTTAGAGGTATGTGGATGAGACTTACGACGGCCTCCACCCTTCTTAAACGGTGCCGCCTTCTTACCTTTGAAGCTCATGGTGCATTCACCGACTTCGGTATGTTACCGGTCTGTGGCTGTCCATTCGGTGTAGCCTTTGGGTTTGTATCCTGTTGATTCTGTACCTGCCCACCTTGATCCTGTGCGTTAGGATTGGGTGCCACAGTAGGCTGTACATCAAATGCTTGCACGAAGCCGGGAGCGTCAAGATGTGTAGTCGGAGCATCAACCTGATCCAGTACCCACTTCTCTAGCTCAACCGTAGGCGTAATCAACTTGCCACCGGCCAGGTTTGCCAGCGCGGAAGTCCATGCCTGCAAGTCACGTGTTTCACCAATGCTACGTACCTTGACCTTGGGGTAGTTGGTCGTTGGGAAGTTCCACGACACCATCTGAGGGACAAGATGATTATTGATGATTTCAAGAATTTTGTCCGCTTCATGACGAAGTGACTTCATTAACAGATCCATACCAGTACCCGACGTAGATCGTGCAGTAGAGTCCACTACAAACTGCGCGAGTACGTTGCGAGCAATCAGTAGATCATGGTGCGTAGCCGATGCCAGTACATCAATAGGTAACGTATTCAACTCAGCAAACGTAACTTCCCAGCCTGTGGGAGTAACGATGCGGGCAAACTCATTGGTACGAAGGTTGGCAGCCATTGTCTCAGCACGTGCAACCTCTTCTGGCATCTTCTCCATACCCGGAGGTAAAATGACGTGTGGCACACCGATACCATGCCGTTCTTTCTGAATAGCATCGATCTTATACAAGCCTTCCTTGTAAAACCAATGCTTGTACGCTGTACGTAGCACCGACTTACCGGTAAGGTCGCCGCCCTTCTTCTTGTTAGTGAATACAAGACACTTATCAATTGGAATGTCTACTGTGTTCGACCCCCCACCGCCAGAACCGGTAGGATCTACAAGCTGATGCGTGATGGTGAGAGGCCCACCATTCTTGTCATAATTGAATTTTTGGATCGTGGACTGTGGACGTAGCGCCAGCTTTGACAACATCGTATAATTCTTACTGTTTGCCATCTGTCGCTTAGGTGCCCATGTACCTTCAATCCATACCTTCTCAAGCACACTGAAACCAAACTCCTGCTTGGTAAGAATATCCTCAAGAACCTGCAACCATGAAATACTCATGTTGTCAAACAGGTTGTAGTTGACAAACTCAGCAGCATCAACATCAAGCTGATCGCTTGAATACGGTTCTACGAAGTAATCTCCACCGAGCACTGGGATCTTGATCGCCGATAGTACACCATTGATAGTACCATCGTTATTGACCATCTGATCCAGAATGCGAAGAGCAGTGAGGCCAGTACGAAAGTTAGGTACAACATCGGGTATTGCTGACGTTACCGCCGTAATACCCATTTCCTTCAACGATCCAGCTTCAACAGGTACAGCCGGTTTCGCTGTTAACGAGCTACCTGACTTGGCTCTGCGTGGATCTTGTGATGGAGTAGCCACTAGAATTCAATCCGTCCTGTATTGACGAATCCGTCGCCCCCGCCTAACTGGAAGAACGACCGTGACTCGGTTTGGCCCTTACTATACACGTCGCCCAACGATCCGCCAGCACCTAACACGAAATACTCACTAAAGAAGTACCGCAATGCATCTGCTGTATGGTCATCCTTATCACGTTGACCCTCCATAGCGTTCTTCACGTCAGTAGCAGCTTTGCGAACCTGTAGTGATTCAATCTCACGAATGGTATTGACACACCGTGGATGAATGAACAACTTAGGCATACCGTCAGGCTGTAGACGCATATTGCGTTTAACTGCTTCAATGCCCATCTTCCACGGTACTGCCCGTGCATAGATAGGCCCAAGGATCATTGCCAATGTTGCAATCTCGTCCGCACCACGCGGGTCGCCAAACATAGCATTGACATGAAACCCGTCAGGATTCTCCCGATCACGAATCGCATATCCGTGTTCCATTGTAGCCTTGTACCTGACGTAGTATTCGCGCCAAACATATACGTTGTCGGAAGGATCAACCATGATATCGAGACAGATGAATGGATCGGCAAAACCGAAGTCGAACACTTCAAAGTTCTTCCAAGACGGCACGTAGTCGAATTCCCGTACATGGATGGTGCGGTCGAATTCGTCATAGATCATCCCTTCAAACGACGTAAACTTAGCACCATACTCCTGATCGAACCACTGTGGCGATGCTACTGACTTAATCCGCTGAATCTCAGGGTCATCAAAGCCACCGGGAAAAGCAATAGGATTCGTCCAAGATGGTGCATGAACAGACTTAAATGCAGGATGGTTAGGATCTGCGCCTAGCTCAAACAGGCCATGATACCAGTTGAAGCCTTCGGGTGTTGATGGGAATATAGCATCACCGCGCTTATCAGACAACGCCGGCTCGATGTATCTAACCCATGTGTCCATCTTATGCTTAGCAGCCTCAGACATGACTGCCCCTGACAAACCCTCACCTACAAGTCCCTCATCCGGCTTATCCGCAGACTTGACTTCAAGATGTGTGTTCCAAGGCAATTCGATGTACATGTTGCCTTGACGTGCGTTATATCCTTTTCTAATCTTAGGGTGGCGCAATCCCAACTTCTTGGGGTTAAATAGATCGTCCCAAACAACACGAAACTCCTTCTCACCAAGTGTATATGTAGGGCCGATGATCCAGAACCATGAATCCGGTTGAAACAGACGCTCAGTCATCCAATGCCCAGCACTCTGCGACTTACCCCACCGCCGACCACAGCAGGGGATGATGAACCGCTCTTGAGCATGGTGAATAGACCACTGCAATTCTGAGTGTGGTTCATAGCCAATCTCATTGAACAGAGAGGCTTGTGAGATACCAACACCCGCCCGCATATTGACAGCAGGCGTAGCTATGGCACTACCACCGAAAAGCGCCCTGGCGCAAGGATCGGTACCTCTGCCGGTGTGTCAAATGTCACGTCGATCCTATACTCAGCCGCAGGCCATAGACCCATAGGGTGAGCAGCCGACGTGTCAATCAGACAGTATGCAGTCAGACCGATATTCTGTGCAGGCTCTTCATCATACCACTTCACGTTGGTAGGATCATAGACCGTGAAACGCGGGTTAGTGCCATCAAGTGTAGTCAAATTACTCTTCTTATCTGTCACGTCAATGATGGCATATTCTTTAGTGCCCTGTACAAATACTGTAGCCATTACTCATCCCCTCTGCCATGCCAAACTGTAAGCCATCCTGAATCCAGTGTAGCCGCAAATTGATTGTCCCTCAAAAGGGTCGGATAATTAGTGTCCCGCAAGATCGCTGTGTAGTGGTTAGACACCGTTCCCACCAACAAATAGTCGGCGACGATCCGTAGCTCGACCACCGCGCCCGGAGTGATGAGCAGCCCCACCACCGCAGAGTCGATGGTCGCCGCAGTTTCTTCAAGAGTCGCCGGTATCAGTGATAAACGTACTTCACTGGCAGTAGTGAACGAACCTACTTCATCACTGAGCACATCGAGATTAACCAATGGCTGTTCGGCATCTTGATACAAGAATCCTTCAAGCACATCGGCTGTAACCGCTACACGTACAATGTCACCATCACCCTGAAACTCTGACAGCAGGCCAGGGCGAATCAACATTGGTACTGTAACTACCTCTTCCTTGGCAATGAATTCATCGCCAAGAATGGTGAAGATTACATCTACCTCTGCTGAATCAAGGAAAGCCCGCTCCTTGATTTCAACCGTTGTAGTCGGTGTTATTGCAAGAGGTACTGTTGCACTCTCAGTAAACTGAGTGAGTGTAACGTCGGTAATCGTAAAGAAGATCGCCGCAGTATCGGCGTCAACGTACGTGTGGGTGATAAACTCAGACGTTGACGGTGTGATACCCAACGGCACCGTCCCCGACTCCACCTTTTGGGCCGTATCTGCAGCAGAAGGCGTGAGCGCCACGGGGACGGTACCGCTATCAGTATGAACCGTACCCTCAACAACGCTAGGCGTAACACTCACCAGCACGGTCGCAGCTTCAACGTAGGCCGCAACGTCAGTCGATGACGGCGTGATTGCCAGCGCGACCGTGGCAGTGTCAGTGTGCTCAATTCCTACCTCAACCGCCGAATTCTGCAGGTCAACCAACACTGTTGCCGAATCAACAAACTGTGCAGTCTCAGCAGCCGACGGGGTGATAGCTACCGTTACCGTGCCTGTGTCTACAAACTGCGCAAACTCACTCGACAGTGGTGCAGTGATATCATATGCGACCAATGCTGCTGTCTGTGCTAATGATGATCCTGTCCACGACAGTGATGTTGAAGGCGTAGCTGTAGCACTAAGCACTTTGTATTCAACTGCTAGCGTACGCACAGTACCACCGGATGCAATCGAATCCTCAAGAAATTCACCACTACCGGCCACAGGTGAGGATGCGTTTGAATCAAGCGTCCACGCGCCAAACACCATCGTCGCGGGATTGGTAGTAGCTGCCGATCCGTTGAAGCTTGCCGAAGTCTGCCCTGTGGAGTTGTAATCAAACGTGTTGGTTACACTCGACTCGACCGGCGATGACAGCATCCCATTGACTTCAACCGCAATCGCTGCCCGACCGCCTTGGTTCGGGTTTGTAATAGTGATAGTGTCAGCATTGATTAGCGCCGTGGTGATGGGTGCTCGCCATACAGCAATACCCATGATGGTGCCAGCGCCAGTCAAGCCTGCATCTTTAGTGTATGTGTTACCTCGACTGTCTACAACAGCCGTAGCATTTTTATCCACAAACACTAACAGTGTATTACCAAGAGCTACACCACCCGAAGGTACTGTTATCAACGTCGTAGTTGATGTACCAGTCAATGATCCTGAGTCGAAATGCTTGACAACTGTAGCTCCAACCACTGCAGGCGTTGACGGTGTGATCGTTACGACCGCAGTAGCCGAATCTACATAGCCCGCGCCTGTGGATTCTGTTGTACCGGACGCATCAATCAAAATTGGCACAGTCGCCGTGTCAACAAACTGTGCCGTATCGGCTGCCGATGGCGTGATTGCGACCGGCACAGTGCCAGTATCGACATAAGCTCCCGCCTCAGTAGAGGACGGAGTAATAGCCAATGTAACAGTTAATACCTCAACATAGGCTGCAATATCCGCAGCAGATGGAGTTATGGTAACTCTTACAGTCGTTGCCTCGACAAACTGCGCTGTCTCCGCAGCCGATGGTGTCAGCACCACGCCCACAGTGGCCGAATCTGTATGGATAATGCCTGTCTCGACCGATGCTGAGTTGTCTATATCGACCAACACCGTCGCACTGTCTACAAACTGTGCTGTATCAGCCCCAGAAGGTGTGATAGCGTAGCTAACAGTTGCAGCATCGGTATGGATTATACCTGTTTCAACTGACGCTGAATTGTCAATATCAACAAATACCGTGGCAGCATCCACATACTGTGCTGTATCTGTCGCAGATGGTGTAATTGCTACTAGGGCGGTCGAAGCATCGACAAACTGAGCAGTATCGACACCGGACGGTGTTATTGTCAGACCAACGGTCGCAGAGTCAACAAACTGTGCTGTCTCAACTGCCGATGGAGTGATATCCACAACCGGCGTTTCAGCATCGGTGTATGCCGTACCACCGGCTGTATAAATCTCATTGCTGCCAGAGGGGTCGATATCAACCACCACAGTGCCAGAGTCAACAAACTGAGCAGCCTCGCCTACCATCCCTAGAACCGGCTGCACAGGGATCGATACGGATAGGTAATGCACATTTAGGTTTGTTGCCCATGTTGGCGATGTTTCATCCAACGTATCGGACTTCATCTTGTAGGCAATGGCCGCAGCGCCGTTGTTACCAGCCGACGATGTACCGCTCTGCTGCACGGCTACCGTATATCCAGAAGGTGGCGTAAATGACACCGCTGTGGCCGATGCTGTATCCTGCTTACACCCAAGCAACAGCACAGCCATATCAATCGTGGTCAGACCTGTCAGTGATGGCGACACAGGCGCAGTAACACCGCCAGCCGTGCCATTGTCGTCTGTTTCGGTCGGCAATGTACCGTCAAAGAGTCCATTGGAGTTGTCGAATGCTGCCGATACAGCCGCACAACGACCGGTAGACGAGTGCGCTAAGTTGACGTTTGTGCCAGCTTCCGACCCGTCAGCAATCTTATAGAACGTACCAACACTGACAAACGGCGAAGCTCCGCTGTCAGTGACACCGGATACAGGAGTAAAACCGGCAGGAGTCGTGAACGTCGATCCGGCCACAGTGACGTTCCACGCGCCGACGATGAAGATAACGTCACCCGGCTGAATACCCGATCCAATCGGCACACTCAGCGACGTAACCTGTGAGTTACTGCTTACCTGTCCTACGCCATTTGTCTGCAGTGCCGGGGTAGCACCGGCAGCAGTGGGTGTAGATGGCGTTATCGACACCACCACTGTACCAGCATCGGTCAGTGGTGGTGTAAATAACGGCTTATTTTCAGGTGGGTTATCCTGAAATTGCGGATTGCCACGTGGGCCACGTACAAAGCCAGCAACTACGCCTCTGCCGGGGATGACTGGCATATGTTAGTTGAGCGATTGCCAAACGACGTACTGAGGGGTAACTGAACCTGCCACAGACAGCGTTTTGCCGATAGTGATACCGGAAGCAGCCGTTGTGTCAATCGTAGCCGACGTACCACCGAACGTAGTCACCATCACAGCGCCAGGTGATGTGTTAGCAGCAATACCAGTCGAGTTGAACGTACCGGTACCGATGATCGTACCCGAAGTACCAACAGTACGAATCACCGCCGTGTATTCAAGGTACCACGGAATGTTCGAGATGGACACCGGTACTGTTTCTGTCGGTGATGCACCCATAGTCGCGCCACCAGTAGCAGTACCGACGTTAGGCGTGATAATCAGCGTACCGGAAGCACCAGTAGACCAAATCCCACCGGCAGTGATGCGATATACCTTACCCGGCTTGTTAGCATCACCGGCGAAGATCGGTGTATACGTTGCAGCAGGCCACAGTGCTTCAATTGTGGTCGCTACCAGCGCCGTCAGGTTCGCCAGCGGCGGCTCAGCAATCATGTCAGCATAATACTGACGCGACGCAACGATCTCAGGATACTTCCTACCAAGTTCAAGCATCCTATGTACCCGTTCCGGTACACCGTGCTTATGCATGAGATACGTGCGATGGGCAGGCCCGAAGGCCACACCCACCGCTCGTTCTCGCTCGATCATCTCTGAGATGTTCACAGACGCCTCCCGAAGATGAACAGCAACAGCGCAATGATCGCAAGCACTACCAATATCGTCCAGAGCATGGTTAGCCTGCCTTGATCGTAGCTGTTACCTTCTCCGTGTCACCGTTAGCGAACGTACGTGTTGCAGCTGTGTCACCCGCGCAATACGGGTTACCGGCGTTAAGCGTGGTACCGTCCGTGAGTACCCAACTGTTCGCACCGTTGGTCGAAGGTGCGCCAGTGAACGTACCGAACGTGACCTGATCCGCAGCCGTTGACTGACCACCTGTGGAGGTTGTGTTGTCAAACGTCGAGGTTCCCCAGTCAATACCGGCCTGGTTGATCGACTTAGCAATCGTCTGACGTGCATATCCGTTTGCAGTCGAGGCACCAATCTCGTTGATGTTAGTGCCCGTAATCGTCGCAGACCACACAGAGTTACGCGCCTGCGTACCTACCGCCGTAGTCGATAGCCCCATCGTCCACGCCGAAGGCGGTGTAATGGTACCGGACGCACCAAGAACATAGTCCGTCACAAACTGACTCATTCGCTGATGTACAAGAACCGCCATTAGTCGTTACCTCCCCACAGTGTGGGCTTCAACTCGCGCTTCTCCTTCATCTTATAAGCGGACGAGTGTACCGTTTGATCCTCAAGCAGCACAACCGCGCTACTTGTCTCATGAATGGCATTGGTCAGGTCATACTTTGCCACGACACCATCATCGTTGGCAACCTTGTCAATCAGATCCGAAACCGTTTTCAGCGCGACTTCTTTGCTGAACGACTGATCCTGTCCATAGTCTGCGGGGTGTCGGTCATATTCCAACACACGTGCAACACGCTCGGCTGGATGACCAGTTGGCCCGCCGGGCATACCATTCTTAGCTCTGTTCTGCTGCTCAGTAAGGCCACGACTCAACGCCTCTTCATCGGGTGCATTGACAATGGATTTACTGCCTGTCTCGTAAATCACTTCGTAATACGGCACTTCAACCCTCCTGTTTATGATTGGGGTGAATCTGTTGGAAGTTTTGGCGCTAACCGCTGTGCGTGTGGAGTTTCGTCGTCATCAAGTGTAGGCAGGGATACCACACCGAAGGTAGCAAGCTTGTATGCAGCTTCCGGCGTACAGAAACGACCTGATAGTTCAAGTGACCGATGTTCATGGTCTGCATGTGTTCTGGCATGTGCAAACGTCCAATTCCGTCGTTGTACCAACGCCTGTATGTTCTCATGTGGCGTCTGATCGATCTTACGGTCAAGATCCGACTGATATACCTCGCCACATATCTTACACCCCGCAAACGGTGCATGTGGGTTAAAACCTACCTCTTCCGGCAACCCCACAGGGCTGACGTGAAGGTATGGCATCCTGATCGGCGGAGTATACGGCATTGATGCTACTAGTTGGTAGGTGGTTTGTCAGCTTTAGCAATCGGACGGTTGCGATCCGGCTCTGCTGGAGTCGGTTCCTTGCTGAGCTTGTCCAGCAGCGTTTCCATCTCGGACTTACGGGGGTCGTCGTCGTTGATGATAACCCGATCATAGATGTATGTGGCTGCTTTCACCATCGTACCCGGTGTAGCGTCCGCGTGACGCCCTACCGCGATGTTGACTAGCGCGTTTGCAACATCTTCAATGTTGTCGATGAAAATGCGCTTAGCGCGCTCTTCCTGCACTTGCATGTTCTTCTGTGCAGTTTCAAACTCCTGCTCTACCGACTCACGGTATCGCTGGATCTTCTCCAACTCGGCCTGCATACGTGCGTTGTACTCAGTTGATGGATCGTGTGCTTCTGACATGAATCGGAGTATACACGTCGGCTGTCGGATGGTTGAAGGTACTGAATGTACTACAAGTGGTTTTCTACATATGGTAAGTGTGAGTGATAGTTCTAACAGGAGGGGGGTGGGCAGGGATACAGTCCCTCCATCGCCGCACCGCATCGCACCGCAAGCTCTCCACGCGGAAACGGTAGGCGCAAGGACTCCAAGCCTTGACGTGTCCTATCAAGACACGTGCGATTAGTGAAGCCTAGGACTTACGTTCGCAGGATGACGGATGGTGGCTTGATAACCCGCCTATCCCCGTGTACCGGTCTATTACCTAGGTGGAGCGGGAACCATGCCGAACGGGGCGGGTTGCGTGTCGCACGGACACCACGGTATCGGTCACGTATCGCCGATATGGATTGGTGACGCCGATGCACTCTTACACAGTGCTAAGCAGTCCTTAGTCCACGCCTAAAAGAACGGTACATGCAAGCCTAACCGCTGCTATGGGGACACCCTACCAACGTCACTACGGTGGCACCGGATAGCAGCGATGACCCTACATGTACCACCCAACGATACGTACGGTTTACATGGGTAGGGGTCAGCAATGACCCCTACCCATAACCTACGATTTGGGAGCAGTGATATGAAACCCTTTACCTACATTGACTGCGATAAAGCAGTCCACGACCGACGTAAGCGTAGTGTGCTCGATAGCAACGTTAAGCCCGCTCATTACGTCAAGCCCGCACCGTCAAGCGTTATCGTCAAGGCGGTCGCAACACGGCACGTTCGCCCCAAGAGCAGCATGGAAAAGCGAGCAATCCGCAACATGCGGACGTTCAAGCTTGATCCGGCCTATGCAGCATGGAAGGGGATCTAGTGGCATTCTCCGACGGCAAACCGCTAGCAGAAGTACCGGTGAGTGACGATACCCTCGCTGCTATCGCTATGGCAGTGTTCCTAGTGGTAGCAATCGGTGCGATTGCGCTTGCGCTTGTGATCTAAATCGTCCACAGGGGTGACGGGTTTCATATGACTGCTCTTGCAGCCTCCCGATAGGGTTTTATTGTCGCCTAGAGTGACAACACTACCTATCCGCTACTTAGTAGGGTACTTATCATCGTTCGCCACCACTACTACAGGTAGGTAATAGACTATTTTTGGGAATGATTGCGTATGCAATCACGATTTGAGTCCTATAGTCAAGCGTCTAATACGTTACCTAGTAGATTATTAGTGTGTGTATGTGTATATCCGAACCATTTAGCGTTATCTGTTAGTCCTTGTTGCGATTTTTGCAATACTAACAGACTCCGCTTGCCGAAAACCCACGACAACATAATAGGAGGATTCACCCATGCGCTTTAGCACTCATGGAGTCACGTTTGAATGGTGCGCGCCGATCCTCAAGCGGCTCACCATCGACCCGGAAACACTTGCCCAAGTAGTGGCAAGTGAAGTCGATTTGACCCTCTACACGTACGCTCGGCCCTCTTGCGCCGACGCCTTCAAAATCGCACACGCATCGGTCACAAACCCGAACCTGATCGGACGCTAGCGTAGCTAGCAGAAAGGCACACATGCCCAAGAATCACGACACCAAGGCAATCCGTTCGCGCAAGGCTCTTCACGATAGCGTCATCGTGAGCTATCAGTGCCGCCGCAACATCGCAGTCGGCCCAACCACGATTCAGGCTGCCTTCCTCAAGGCATTGGGTCGATAAATGCCGCGCAAAACCATCGATATCGAGACTCTACGCAAGGCGGTCAACACTGCACTTGCGACCGATACCCACAATAAGAGGGAGCATCGACTAGGCGCGGCTCAAACTCTTGAGTACGCGCTACATGCAACCGATAACTACCGTGGCTTCCGCTACCTAACCCGCGATGAGGTTCCTGCGGGAGCAGTGCCGGGCATTGAACGCAATCCGCACGGCACGACCGAGTTTCCCGACGACTCCCGGAGGTTCTACTACTAATGCCTTACTCCACCATATGGCGGCGCGTCGATATCTTTAGTGACCGCAACAACGGCACTGTGGTTTGCGATTGCTACCGACTGACGGAATCGCTCGACTTGAAGCTGAGTCATTCATACGATCGGTCAGATTCATTCCTAGCCACGATCAAGTACTACCGGTCGCACGGCTACAGAATCGTCCCTAAGTCATTCCGTAGCTCAACGATAATCGGTGGCCCTTACGTACAGCTAGAGCGGGGTATGCACGGTTTGGAGCCTGATCCTAGCCTTGAGCTTGCTCTAGACCTTCTAGGTTGGTGACGCTGAGCATCCATCCTGCCACTGTGGTAGGGTGGTTCTGAGCGTCATAGCGCCAATGACAATGCTAGCGACGGCGAGCAGTCGCAAACCCCCTACATGGAGGTATTCACAATGAGTACCACGGCTGAGGTTCCCGCAAAGCGGGTAGGCCCACAGCACACTGACGGACGACGCCCGGAAGTGGACGCTGCAGTAGACAAGCTCGATAAGGCTATCGAGCGGTTCATAAACGATCCGAAGGCATTCGGTCAGTTCCTCAAGTACAAGGGTAAGATGCATAACTACTCTTGGAACAATACGATGCTTATCCTGATCGATGCATGGATTCGTGAGACTGAGGCACGGCTGGCTCTTGAGCAGTGCACTGACCCGGACGAAGAGGCTGCTCTCAGGCATGAGCTAGAGCTTTGGGAAACCGGCGGTGTCATCACTATGGGCTACCGTGGATGGCAGGGTGTCGGTAGGCAGGTTCGCAAAGGTTCCAAGGCAATCGCGCTGTTCAAACCGGTGTTGGTTAAGGACTTGGACGCTGAACCTCTCCCGAACGGTAAGCCTCGACTCAAGTGTGTCGGGTTTGAGATCATTCATAAGACATTCCACATTCAGGATACGGATGGCCCGGAGTATGACACGCCGACGCCTAAGCCGATGCATGACACCGATGACAACATCGAGAACAGTAAGAACCTGTGTCGGTGGCTTAGTCGCACGGCTCTCGATGACTTCGGCGTACCCAAGATCATGCGGGACGCTAAGAGCGACCGACTGCTAGGACAGGCACAGGGTTGTATGCTGCCTAAGACACAGACCATTACCCGTGACGGCGAGAAGGTGACGCTATACGAGAACACCATCATCGTATCAAGCAAGCTGTCATACGCTCAGGCAGCTAAGACACTCACTCATGAGATTGCTCATGTGGTGGCCGAACACGGCAAAGTGACCAACTATCAGTCCGATGCTCAGGCGCGAGCAGCGTGTGAGACAATCGCTGAGGGTGCGGCCTACGTTGTAATGGCACACTATGGATACGATACCAACGACTACACGGTGCCTTACATTGCCGGGTGGGCAAAAGACACGGCAGTAGTCAAGCAGGTAATCAAGGATATCTCCGACGTTGCCAAGGCGATCATCGATAAGGTCGATGCCCGCATGAACCCCGCTAAGAAGGATGCATAAATGCCCGCATATGTAACACTTATTGAGGATGGTAACGGCGATCTAGTCGATATCATGTACTACTGCGCCTGGCATAAACCTGATGACGTGTTGCCGTGGCCCGGTTACGATTGGCCCGGTTATGATGTTCACTGTGAGGTATGTGGTGACCTAATCCATAAAGGGGATGAATCATGATAACGCTGGAAAGACTCAAGACGTTGGTAAGGGGTGACGTGATTTGCGTACCTCGCATCGGTCGGCCTGATGCACAGTGGCGCGTCAATGGTATGGTAAAAACGTGGAAGCGCGACCCCTCTAGAGTGCACGTACCCGTCAAGTTTGGACTGTACTCATACGATGCAGTCACAGAGCAAGAGCTAGACTACTTGAATAAGGTAGGCGCATACATTCGATCTAACGTAAGTGGTTGTCGTGAGACTGATTAGCTACATTGCAATCGCTATGTGTTTGATCGCTGGCACACGCGTCTATGACGCCTACGCTGGCAACACTTCACCACGCTACACTCCACGTGAGCTAGTCAAGATTCGCTCACATGAATGTCGCACGGAAGATAGTTTCATGTTTGTACCCGCTCGCAGGATCAAAGCAGGGGTAAGCTGGCCTGCCGGGTCACATGATGTTGTCTACTGTGTGCAAATCGACAATGCCTACAAGGCAGGAAGGTAAACATGGATAACGCAGCGGAAATCATCTTCGGACGTGACTGGATGCTAGGTACTGAGCGCGTACGGATTCGCACTATTGAGCCTGCACCACCTAATGCTAACCCGGAGTATTCTGGCCCTCGCGCTGAGGTTATAAACACTGAGGGTATCTTCTACTACGTTATGCTTCACGCACTGACGGAGGCTAAGTAATGGATAACACGATGGGTATTATGTGGCTTGTGACGGTAGGTAATGCACACTTTATCTGTAATGCATTCCACCGTGAAACAGCCAAGCAGCTAGCAGCGCATTGGTTCGCTGGCGATCCTGACAAGTACATTGTCACTCCACTAACTAAGGAAGGCGATCGCGTACATGTTGCGGTCACGGTATCAGCATGACTAAGGCTGGGTATGAGCAGCTAGCCGATGAATTGGCTATCGAGCGCAAAGATATTATGCGCTTAATCCCACACGACGATATGCTGTATGGGTTTGAAAAGTGCATGAACACAGTAGCCGATGCGCTCAAGCGCGATAACTCAAACTTCGACAAGATGCGCTTTATTAGCGCCGTAAGGAACAGGAGTACAAATGACTCGTAAGGTATTCATCGTCAACAATATGACCGGTACCAAGTCGCTGACGGTCGTGACCACTACCGACGTAGCCCGTTACATCGACTGGCACGAAGAGGCTGAGATGTTCACACCGATCATCGTCGGCAACCTTGGACTTGAGGCTACTGAGTGCGAAGGTCTGTGGATCGGTGACTTGGATGATCGCATGTTCGACGCTGACAAGCGTAAAACTGAGGTACATGGTACGGCCCGATTTTGGGCAGAAAGGCGATATGTAGCATGAGCGTACATACACTGTTTACCCTACAAATCGACATTGGCAATGATGCAATGCTGTCTAACGCCGACGTGGTTGAGGCTTTGGCTAATGTTAGTAACCGTGTGGCTGAGGGATGCCAGAGCGGCGTCATCCGTGACGTAAATGGTAACGACGTTGGCACGTTCGCACACCTAGCAGTGAGGGAGCATGATGCGTAACCCCAAGCGGCGGTTCCTAGTCTGCTATATCGACCCTAATACCGGTCGTGAGCGGATTGGAAGTGGCCCACATGCACAGACGGTAGCGCGTTACATTAACGTGAATAATGTGATTCGCTACTTTCTTTCACAGGATCACTTCCCTGCTGGTCAGTACAACATCTACCCGTGGCCCGAGGGGTCAAGGCCACTCACAGCATACAAGCGCACAGCATACAAGAGAGTGTGACATGAAAAAGCGGACAGTTGATATCAGGATTGGTGCCGATACCTACAGGTTTGTGTTTCCGTATCGTTATGACAATCAACGCCCATGTATCCTAATTTTTCGGCGCGGCCCGAACGGTAGTCCCGCAGGCTATGGCCCGAAGGGGTTTCCCAAGTGGATGATGCATCACGGCTGGGGCAGCGTTCATGTATGGTTGCCTTGGGTGCCGTGGCGTGTCGCATACAAGTATCGTCGGTTCGGCATGATGCGTCTGTATCGTGCTAGCCAAAACTTCTATGGAGTGAGGTAAAACATGAGTATGGTCAAGGCACATATCTACAAGTGTGTTGGTAAGGACGCTGCCGGTCAGGTGGTGGTACGTGTCGATATTGTATCCAATGGCCCGATGCACGCTGCTCGATGCGCTGACAAGTGGGCAAAGCAGTTTGATAAGGGATATGTCACATTCAACCCGCTGGAATGCAAGCGTCAGGCTGGCAACAACAATCTGTATCTGGACTGGCCTGAATGATCGCTAAGGATTACAAGTGGTCTGCCAATGAACGCCTGTGGCTGGAAGAGCACGGCATTACACCTGATACGTACATTGGTGCTAAGATCGTGCTGCCCAAGGCGCGACGGACACGGCCTATCAAAGCTAAGAAGTAATGCGGGTAGTCTGGATCATCGGATTCATTCTGCTATACGCACTAGCACACGCACACTAGGGGAGGTAAAGTGGACAAGGATGATTTGGTTACGCCACGTGATGGTATGATCTACGCGTTCCAGTTGACCGCTATCATGTGTGGTAATATCGTGGAGCAAATCAACCACGCACCGACGACCAACACAGACTACGAGAAGGGTTTGAAAGACGGTGCTATCTCAGTGCTCGATCAAATCCAGAAGGTCATCAATAGGGCATTGGAGGATGCATGAAACTTTGGTCATACATTAAGTTTTGGTGTTACTACGCACCACGCGAGTTGTGCCGACACTATCGTGCGACACGATAAACAGACACCGGTGAAGAAGATCCCGATACTTAGTTATCGTGTACAGAAGTGGCTTTACGAGAATGATCGTACACATCTTGCAAGCTACTCGCCCGGATACACCGGACAAAAAACCCCCAACCACAGGAGCATCATATGACCGTCGATGATAAGATCATTGACAAGATTCAGAAGCTTTTGGCCCATGCCGAAGGCACGGACAATGAGGCTGAGTCGGCTGCCTTTGTAGAGAAGGCACAGCTACTCATGCAGCAGTACGCTATCGAGCAGGAAATGGTCGATGCATACGAAGCGGTAGGTACCGACACACTCGTTACACGTGACGTATTCATTCCGAAGAAGAATCCGCTCACAAACGGCAAGCGCGACTTGCTCAATGCATGTGCGGTCAATAACCGCTGTCGCATGTGGTACACGGAAGGCACTCACAAGGCTTGCGTAGCAGGCTATGAGTCTGACGTAACCTACGTCATTCTGCTTTACACGCACTTGCTCAATGAGATGGAAATGGAGTTGGTATTTGCACAGGGTGAGTCCGGTGTGAGTGGTGGAGGTATCCGTACCTTCAAGGCCAACTTTATCCAGTCATACGCAAGCCGAATCTACAGTCGGCTGGCAGGCATGAATGAGCGTATCAAGCCGGACGAGTCTACCGATGAGGGTAAGGGTCAGGCACTTGTGCTTGTAGGCCGCAAAGAGGCTGTAGAGAAGTACGTTGAAACGGTTGTACCGAACCTCAAGAGTGGTGCTGCACGAAACATGAACTATGACGGCTTTGCCCGATCCGCAGGTACCGCCGCTGCCAATGCTGCTAACATCGCTGGCGCACGTGGACGGACTGAGCGAATTGGAGGGTAAGCATGAAGCTTGTCATATGGCTGCAAATCCTCGCCGTGTGTGCGGTGTTTTGGTACATCGTCATCGGCCTATCGTTAGGATGGGGGTGAACACATGAAGTATCTACTGGCAACCGTGCTATGCATCGGTGCTGCTGGCTGTGGGTCGGCTGGTGCAACGAGTACAGTCACGACACCACCTAAGACAGTACATGTCACCAACACAACCACTGCGCTTGGTAATGATGCGTGTCGCAAGGCAATGGAAGAGTTGATCGACATGAACGGACTTGCACTTGACTCTGCACAAGCTATCTCAAACGGCGACTACTCAAAGGGTAGTGCTAAGCTTGAGAGCTTCACTGCTAAGGCTAAGGAAGTCAAGCCGCTCGTAGACCTTTGCCGGGCCATTGGCTGACTTCACAGATCAAGAGATTGATGTGATGCTCATCCGCGATACGCACGGTATACACAAGATCAGGCATAGACGCACTGCCACTAAGTGGCGCAAGATGATTCAATATCGTGGACTCTGCCGATGTTGTGGTGCTGACCCGGTTATGATAAGTGTGGTCAAAGAGCGTGGAGCGCAGAAACGATTATGCCTTGCGTGCTATGAATCCGCTCTAGACCTTTACATGGAGGCCATTCCCGACTACACTCCCTCCCAATGAGCGAACCGGTCAGAGAAGTCAACCATTACGATAAGGGCAAGCGTCTTTACGAGGCCATTGACGCACGTGGCGAAATCGACACTGTTGATGATATGCCTGTCAAGATGTTCACAGGCTCGATCATCGAGGTTTACAAGAACGTACGCCCTAAGCTGTCCATGAGTGACTATGGACGGCTATTTAGAGGATTGAAGCAGACTGGTTCGATTACACTGCTTCAAAAGGGAGCGCGCAACACCAACACGATCATGGCGCTCCATCACCCACCTACTCCCGAGCAGTGGCAAGCCTATGAACGTAGTCCCTTGACACGCAAGCTTGCGAGTGGTAATCTCAGTAGTGAGCTAGCCGATTTGAGAAAGGAGGTAGAGACATTACGGACACGGCTCAATCAAGTGGTACAACTGAACGGTCTGCAAGACGCAGGCGAGCAAGAAACACCGACACAAACGTAACGAGTACAAAGGAGAGCAACATGGCTGAGGCAACTGCAACTTCCGGCGCGATGACCGATGATGAGGTCGCCGCCCTGCTGAGCACTTCCAAGACGAAGGGTCAGTATTCCGATCTGCTCAAGGCATTCGTTGACTCCGGTGAGCGTGGTCATCGATACAGCAACACCGATGGTCAGTTTGCTGGTAAGGCGCTGCAGAGCATCAACACCGGCTTCAAGAACGCGGTCAAGGCTGCAGGACTTGAGGGTCAGGTGCGCGTGATCGGCTCCAAGGACGGCGGATTCGTCGCCCTGGTCAACACCGCCGCGTAGGGTAGCGCGACGGGCTGAGGGGGTGTCGGCCTTGCGGCTGGCACCCCCTCAAGCTATCTTGGGGGAGAGGCAAGCCGTGTCCGCTGCTCTGTCTCCCCTCGCCGGTGGTACAGGGTGACCGTAACGTGAGTCCCCTAGACATACGTGAGTCGTATGCCCTGTACCACCGGCTTTATTCGTCCGTCGATGACATTGGCGGTAAGCGACAACATAGGAGGTACACCGTATCCGGCGTGTACTAGCGATAGCAGCAGTGCTAACACTAGCGGCAACGAGTACGGCAAAAGCGCACACATACCCGCATCACATGTTGCGTAAGATCCATCATAACCGTGATGCCACGTGGCACTTTCAACGGTTGATGGGTGTACCACTAACCCCCTATCACAAATGGGCAGAAAATCGATGTGGCAACAAACAGTGTCGATATCAAGTATTGCTCATTTGGAGGCGTCATCATAGACATGCGCACCATCGATACAAGAGAGTCGGGTCTGCCCCGAGCTATTACGATGCGCGTTACGCAGGTCTACGATGCATTCATGGTGGAGAAGGATCATGGGATGCATACAATCCTGCAGGCTACTACGGTGGCCTACAAATGGATTGGTCATTCATGCGCCATTGGGGCGCTGACATGCTAGCAAGGCATGGAGGTAAGGACGCACGATACTGGACTCCGCTTGAGCAACTGATAGTAGGGTATCGAGCGGTACAACATATAGGATACTCACCCTGGCCGAATACACGTATTCCCTGTGGTGTGTAAGTAGTCTCCCTGAACCCGAAGCCTATAGGGAGATAGCCGAGGTAGCAGACGTTCACGGTAGGCGGTGAGATGTGCACCGAACGGTACGAAGCGGAGAGACAGCGTACCACGATCTGCTACATAAGATTTAAGGGAGAGCATGGACACGGAAGAGTATTGCATAGGATGCGGTTACTGGCGTCCTAATCTTATAGATCGCACAGGTGTATGCGCTCACTGCACTGCAGCACAAGAGGATAAAGTAGTGCTAACATGTATAGAGTGTAAGCGCGAGAAGCCTGTCAAGCGTGGTGAACTGCGCCCGATGTGCAGTGCATGTAGACAACGAGTTTACATTGCTAAAGACCCAGCTTATCGTCTATATCGTAGGCAAATCCGAATACGTCAATGGCATAATAGAAAGAAGAGGTAATGTATACGATCCTGATTCGACGTGAGTATTGCCCCTGGTGGTCATTTGGTATGATGACTAGAGTGAACCTTGCAGCTATTGAGGTTCCGCCCTATGTACAGTATTCATCCATTACGACCATTGCAAACAAGTACCGTGCTCAGTACAACACCGATGAGTACAGTATCGCAATCATGGAAGGAGATGCTAAAGATGCGATTATTCAAGCGAAGCACTCCTAAGCACGTCAGTCAAGTCATTGATGACTTGATTGAGATTGATGAAGATGAGATGGACAGGTATGCTGAGGCTAACAAGCAAGAAGTGTTTCAGTGGGTTAAGGAACAGGTTGCGGTAGCTATTGAGGCTGGCGTCAGCATTGATGAAACATGCGCTACTATCCTTGGTGTCGTGCTCATGAAATCGTTTGAGCCGTTCATAGTCACAGGCCCACAGCGGCTTGATGACGAAGAGTTTATGAAGTCATTAGATCAATACTGTCACGGTCAGGGTCATAAGATGCTTGAGCTATTTGGACTCATCACAACGACCTACCTTGACATTCAGCGCCAATCTGTGGTAGAGTAGTACCAACTCCCCAACGGCCTGTGCCGCCTCACAGGATAGACAGACAGGAGGAACATAGTGGTTACGTACGTGAAACAGCCGTTTCAGCTAGAGGATCTAGACAAGCTGATTGCACGGCCACACGCTGCTAACTGGTCAGAGGTTGGCTGCATGAAAACATCGACGGCCTTGTGGGATATTGAGGGTACGATGACGTTGTGTCCGCCTGAGAAGCGTGGGCCACGTATTCTCATCATTACCACCAAGACCGGTAAAGACCCATACTTCCAGGCCACAGGCCCGATCTTGCCTGAATGGTCGATTGCCAATGCTAAGACTGACGGCACTGCTGATTGGATTCGTGGTGGCAACGACCCGATGGCTCCGCGTATCATCCTCGCGCATTACCATTGCTTCACTAACAAGGCTAAGAGCCTTGAAGTGCTAGGTCTTATCAAATGGGACATGGTATTGCTAGATGAGGCACATAGGGTCAAGAACCGCAATAGTCAGTGGTCGAAGAACATTCGCAAAATCTTCCGACATGTACCGTTTAAGCGTGTTATGACTGGCACCGGTTTCGTCAACACGCCCGACGAAGTATGGGCGCTACTGAATTTCCTTGATCCGAAGAAGTACACTGCATACTGGAAGTTTCGTGAGTATTTCTGCCTTGAGATTGAAGTCGCCGGTTTCCGCAAGGTTGTCGGTATTCGACCCAACCGCAAGGATGAGTTTCGTCAGCTACTTGCTGATATTGGTGTGCGACGTACGAAGAGTGAGGTATTCAAAGACCTGTTAGACCCGATTGAGACTAAGGTATTCGTTGACCTGTCTCCGACACAGCGACGTATGTACAACGAAGTCGTCAACTATCTCAAGACGCTTGATGCTGAGGGTACGCCGATCACGTCACCCAACGTCATATCCGCGCTCACACGGCTGCGCCAGATCGCTGTAGCGACGCCTGTGGTCACGGGCACTGAGGTTGACCCTAAGACTGGCAAGAAAATCACTCACATCGATCTTACTGAGCCGTCATCCAAGCTGGATGCAGTGATGGAGATACTTGAAGGCATGTCGTGGGATGATGACCGTAAGGACAGTGTGGTCATATTCTCACAGTTTGCTAAAGCTGTAGACTTGATGCAGGCGCGGTTGGAGAAGGCCGGTATCAGTTACATTCGCATGTTGCCACGACATAATGAGTTGAAGCGGGCTGCTATGGTAGAATCATTCCAGAACAAGGAAGCACAGGTATTCTTGTGCACCATCGATCTAGGTGGTGAGTCGATTACCCTAACTGCAGCGCAGACTCAGATTAACATTGATAAGTCGTGGTCGCCCGGTAAGAACATGCAGGCTGCTGGACGTATTCACAGGCCAGGTCAGAAAGGCCAGGCTCAGATCATTGACATTCATGCTAACAACACAGTAGACAACCGCGTACAGAAGAAGCTTGACAAGTCGGGATCATGGTTCAAGATGCTATTCGGAAAGGACGATGAATGACATTGACATTCGATGAATTGCTTGATAAGTTGAATGAGTCATACGAAGCATGGACAATGCGTGGTCAGGTCATTGAAGTGCCTGTGCGTGAATCAGAGGCTATTTTGATTATCGCACGTGAAGTCAAAGCATTACAGATACAGCTTGAAGGGAGCTAGGATATGCCAGCGGACATTGTAACAATGAGGGACTGTGCTAGTAACTATGGCATCTTCGATGTGAAGTCGGATAGCACCGATGAAGTGTACATCGTCACCTTTGACGGTGAAGCCGGTGCACATTGCACTTGTAAGGCATGGCTGTACAGTGCCGACAATGACTGCAAGCACGTGAATCGCACGTACCTCAAGGCTTGCATGTATAACCCACAGTATTGTGACGGACATGAGAACCCGATTAAGCCGCGTGGCTTTGCATATACACAGGGACTTGACTCCAACGAGCCGTGCCCCAACTGTGGTGGCCCAACTGTACTCGTAAGGAGAGCAGTATAATGGGATACGATCTACGTACTATCTTACGTCATGAGTTTGAACGTGAGATTTGGAAGCTGCCATCACTTCCATTGCAAGAGCATGATCGAGCGATGGTTAAACAAACCGCAACAAATTGCGCTGATATAGCTATCAAGGAATGTAGAGATGAACATTCGCATTGATCCTGATACCCTAGTTGTACCGGAGCTATACAAGATATATACAGACAAGAAGTATCCGGTTGATGAGGCTGTCGTTGAGAAGTGTCTTGATCCATCAGTACCGTTTGAACATCAAGAGGGTGGTCGGTGGCTACAGCCTTCACATGCTCAGGTTATCGCCATTCTACGTAGTAGCATCCTACATGTAGTTAGTGCAAATGAGACAACGAAGGTACTGCAATCGGCTGGTGAGTATCCGATGCCTGAGCTACCGCCACTGCCATATCCTCGCGTTGCTATCGAGGCCGAAGAGCAGAATGGTTGGTTAGTCGCAACAGAACAAAATAAATACTATTCAGTATACGCCATTTTCATCTCTGAGCGCGAGCAGGGTAAGACATGGGATTGCTTGTGGTATTGGGGCGATGCGTATGAGTATGATCGACCATATAACGATGATGAGCAGTACGTACCGTATGTAGCATGGACTATACGTGCTAACCCAGAAGCTAAAGCCGGCTTCGATGTTGCAGGTGCGTATGAGAATCATCCAAGTAATGACACAACTATGGTGTCACCAAAAGCTGCACATGTGTTGGTCAAGTTTGCTGTTGAGCTAGCACAGATCATTAGTGCCGACAAAATCCCCCATGAGCCTATCGTGCCGGTATCACGTCAGCAGCGACGGCAATGGAAAGCTAAGCATCCATATGTCATCACCACCGATAAACCGCGTGTGTACTACGTGAACCTCCATGCAGCAGGCGAGACTTCACACGAAGAGGGAGATGGTTCACGGGTGTATCATGTGCGCTGGCTGGTGCGTGGTCACTGGCGACATATCAAAGGTGGTCGCACACGTGATGGAAAGCGCGTATTCGCTAAGAAGAGCACATGGGTTAAGGCCCACGTTCGTGGCCCGGTAGGCGCTCCTTGGAAGGGACGCCCAATCTATAGACAGGAGGATCAATGAGTTGGTTCAATTTTATCTTATATCCACTTTTAGCTGCTCCAATATGTTTGGTTAGTTGGGATTTATGGCGGCAGCGCCATCTACCTCGATCATTTCAATTTCGACCTGGCACTACATTACGTATCACAGGACAAGGTAAGTATAACATATTTCGGATTCAGTCTATTCAAAGTCAATGGGATGCAGACGGGCGACGAACATACATAGTCGAGTTGACCGCCGACCCCAAATCGTGATACACTGTGCCACCCCCCGAACCCCCCACAGGAGGCGAGATGACCGTTCACTTCGTAGTGAAGTTTTGGCTGTATGACTCATACGGTGCCAAGATCCATAATGTTTGGGTAGCTTCAAGTGCTACTGCAAAGAAGGATGACGATGTTACACAAGGCATTGCAATAGCAGAGGCATTGAAAATTCTTGTGCGTAATGGCTTCTCTGCTGACAAGCTTGAATTTGTCGGTTTTGAAAATATGGAAGGTTTGAAAGGTGGGGGCGTTGACTACTAATATCAACACACAGGTTGGTAAACTACCTCCGCCGATACCACCGAAGTCTGAGGTAATCCCGATCCATACGTCAGATCGTGGTACGTTCAAGCAGTGTCGTCGTAAGTGGAATTGGTCATCGCCTATGCGCGAGAACCTGCGGACTAACCCACGCATTCACGGTATCTCATTCCCCCTGTGGTTTGGTACAGGTATCCATCTTGCGATGGAGTTGTATTACAATCCTACGCTCAAGCTTGATCCTGTCAATACGTTCACTACATGGTATGATGTACAGACCAAGGGCGGCATGATCGACTACATGATATATGACCTTGGCTATGCCAGTGGTCTGCCTCATCTTGGTGAATATGATATAGCTGAGGGCGTAACACAGACACACCATGTTGAAGGTCTGTTCGATGTAATCCCCGATGTAGACTTAGATGAGTTTCAAGCTCATCTTGAACTAGGCATTGGCATGATGACGTTCTACAAGGAGTACGCAGATCGTCACGATAACTTCGCCGTCATCGCTGCTGAGCACGACTTCAGTGTACCTCTTATGGATAAATCTGAGGATGGGATAGACTACTACATTACGCACGGTACGAAACAAGTACACTATCGTGGCCGCATGGACGTTATCATTCAGGATCTTGAGACTGGCCGGTATGGCATCATGGATCACAAGACCGCTGCGCCTGCCGATGGTGATGAGTACATCAAGAAGCTTGAGAAGGATGAGCAGGTAACGTCATACATGTGGGCTGCTGAGCGTGAAGCAGAGATACATGACCTTGAGTACAAGAATATCGATTTCGTGATTTACAATACGCTCTGGAAAGCATTTCCGAAGCCACCGGATATTACGTCCATTACCAAAAACTTCCCACAGGGGCGTCCGTCGATTGATCGCACAAAGCCTACCTCTGCTGCGCTATGGTATGAAGCAGTTAAAGAGCGTGACCTTGATTGGTGGGTCGAGAACGATGACAAGGCTAAGGCGTATGCCCAATATCTACTCGATAGTGGCGATGGTTTGTTTGTCCGGCGTGACTATGTACGTCGCAATCGCCATGAGCTACGTAGCGCAGGTCAACGAATTCTCGATGAGGCTAGTGATATGCTCGCTCCTGATCTTAGGGTGTACCCTAACTTCACTACTAGTTACTCCTGTTTGCGGTGCCCTTTTCGCAATCCTTGTCTTGCTATGGATGATGGTTCCGATTGGCAAGAGATGATCGACAACAACTATGTGGGAAACTACGACCGATGATTACTCCACAACGTGGTAGAGAACTAACAGGGCGGCATGTTGCAGTGCGGTATCGATGGAGTGGGAGTGGTTGGATACTCGATATGCCAGTGCGTGACCGTAAGTTTGGTGTGTTGGGGTGTACTACCTTTCGCTGGCAGCAAGCTAGTGAAATGGTTCCTGCCTCTGAGCATGATACAGCACCGGAGAGGGATGAGTACCGATGGTTCTATGTGCGTTATGGATGGTCACATGGTATCTATATTGGCAAAGTAGCTAAACAGGAAGGTACCAAGATATTCGTTGACTATGACAGCGGCAATATACTAGATCATCACAAGCGTAAGACAATTACATTCGGCTGCGTAGCATTGAAAGGTGTACGTGACGGATTCGTACTTGCATATATACCTCTAACGGAAGGAATCAAGTGAGAGTACACCCGCTCATCGTAGTATATAATCACCCGGAGTCAGGTCTTACCGATGCTGAGGTAACGGCTACGCTAGTAGCACATAAGTATTGCCTCGATCATCACTTTGAGCCTGCTTGGAATGCTACTGCTGCATTCGTACTCGGTGACCTAGCTCATCCAACACCACGATCAAAGATGATTTGGGAACACCACCTTCTCGGTACGTCTGATGAGGCGGGTGCTCTTGGTTATCACTTTGATGATAGTGGTACGCCGGTTATGCGTACATTTGTGCAAACTGATAAGAAGTATGGTCTATCATGGCAAGTTACGTTCTCGCATGAAGTTGTAGAGGCGTTGGTAGATCCATTTTGTATGACATGTGCTCAAGACCCTCGCAAAGACCCTGCTGAGTTTTTTGGCTTTGAAGTTGGCGATCCTGTGGAGGGTGACAAGTTTGCGTACACGTACCATGACGTAGAGTTTACGGACTTCATTACACCGGCATGGTTCAGTGGTGATGACGGCCCGTATGACTTCAAGCATTATTGTACACAGCCATTTCAGGTACTTGAACAGGGATACTGCAGTATTTGGAAAGATGGTGAGTGGACGAGCTTCCAGATGCAGAAAGGGGAGTTGGTACCAACGAAGGATGACGATGATGTAGACAAGCCCCGCATTCGTAACACAGAATCACGACAACTTCGTGTCAAGGATTATGGATTGCTAGATGGCTAAGTGTGGATTTTATGCATGTGATGAAGAAGGCACGGTTGATGCTACCTTTGCTGCTCATGATCGTACGATGCGATTGTACACGAAGGTATGTAAGATGCATGATCGTCATACGCGGGCTGGCGGCGACCTGGCGGTGCTTTTCCAGAGAGTTGACCCCCCGGCTCGGGTCGGCTATGCTTCCCCTTCTGGCGCTGATTCAGGCGCTAACCCCCCAACCACAGGAGGTATGTAGTTGGCGCAAGTGTCCCCCTTACGCGAGAGGATCGGTGCCACATCGCCTATGGAGGCAGTGAGGTACTTGAACCTACTTGTCTACGGCCCTGCAGGTAGCGGTAAAACGTATCTGGCAGGTACAGCACAGGATCATCCAGATACATCACCCGTGCTGTTTCTAGATATGGAGGGTGGTACAACTACACTTCGTCATCGCAAGGATATCGATGTTGTACGTGTCGAGACAACTGAGCGTCTAAACGAAGTGTATGAGATGGTGGCAATGGACACGGAGGATTACTATAAGACCATCGTACTAGACTCACTCACAGAGTTGCATTCTGTTATCATGAGTGATGTGATGAAGGTTAGGATTGAGAAACGGCCTGACCTAGCAGGTGAACCCCCCGGTATGAAGGAATGGGGACTTGCCGGTGATAAGCTGAAAGTGGTAGTACGTGCATTTCGTGACCTACCATGTAACACCATCCTGATCGCACTTGATAAGACCGATAAGGATGAGAATGGTAAGGTATCAATTTCACCGTCACTACCGGGTCAGCTTAGTGGAAACATTCCCGGCTTTCTCGATATCGTTGGTTATATGACTGCCAACGAAGAAGATGATGGTATCGTGCGTAGACTGCAGACGCAGAAAACGCGTAAGGTAATTGCTAAAGATCGCACAGGTGCGCTACCGGCTCTGATTGAGTCGCCTAGCATTCCGTTGATCTTTGAAGCACTGTCGGATGACGAAGGAGAATAGATATGCCATTGCTTGATCTTACTGGTGCTGACACCACACAGCCGGAATTCGTTCCGCTCCCCGCAGGTAGCTATGATGCAGTCGTGTTTGAGGCTGAATGGCAGGAGACTAAGGGTGGCGGTAAGCTACCTGCTGGCACTCCGATGTTGAGCATTCAGTACAAGATTACTGATGAGCGCCTTGAAGGCAAGGATCGCCGCGCATTCGATCGGTATATCATCGCACCTGCAAAGGTCGATGGTAAGAAGTACGAGCACAAGGCCAAGATGGATGGTATGCTTGTGCGTTTCCTTGAAGCTGTCGGTTACAGTCAGAATGAGGTAATGACTGAGGGCTTCGATCTGGACGTGGATGACCTTGGTGGACGTGAGTGCGTCGTGACGCTTGGTATCGAGTCTTACCCGTCGAATGAGACAGGTGAGGATGGCGAGCCTATTGTCAAGAAGCGCAACGTCGTCAAGGGGGTCAAGAAGGCCGGTAGTAAGACTGGCTCCGCTGCTTCCAGTGGCTTGATCTAATCCAACAGGTCTAACAGGGAGGCCAAACATAAAGGTCACTCTGCCGTCTGTTTCCGGGGGGTTTCAGCGGCAGAGTGACCTATCTTATGAGAGATGCAAAAATCATCGATCAAAGATATAAGGTATGAATTCTTCGATTTGGTATTCGGGGATGAAGATGGACTTATCTGCATCGCTACCTCACACAAAATCCGCGGACGTGATTCGTTCAAGCGGTTTTTCTTTGAGTGGCCTAGAGAGTCAGCTAACATGTTGGCTTTCATCGAGCAGAAAGAGAAACATCATAACGTGTGGTTTGCGGTCACTATGTTCGATAGGCGCGAGGCTAAGAAAGAGTATGCACGTCCTACACGTATTGTATGGGCAGACCTTGACTCTTGCGATCCTGAGACTGTAGATCCACCACCACCAATCATCATGGTATCGTCGCCCGGACGCTATCAAGCGTTGTGGACGCTGGACGGCTATGTTGATCCACAGATAGCAGAAGATTACTCACGTCGCATTGCATACAAGTACCACGACAATGGTGCAGACGTATCAGGTTGGGATATCGGTCAGCTACTTCGTGTACCGTTCACACGTAATTTCAAGGCTGAGTATCAAGAGGCCGGTGACGTATACCCAACTGTAGAATTGACACGTATCCTCACCGGCATGGAAGCACCGGTCGAGATATTTGAGGGGGTCGAGAAGCCCACCGACGTGCCCGAGGCGGTCAAATTTGATGTTGACATGCCTGCTGATGATATCCTGCCGGACGTGCCTGAGACTATTCGCAAGTACATAGGGTTGATGGAAGATGCTCCTGCATTCATGTCACGTATGGAGGATGATCCAGATGATGAGGCCGATTGGTCTAGTCTCATGTGGAACCTCATCAATATGTGCTTTGAATGCGGAATGGATGAGCTAGAGACATTCGCTTGTTGTCGTGTATCAAAGGTCAACAAGTACCGTCGTGATAACCGGCCTGAGCGCCACCTGTGGTTGGAAGTGCTTAAGGTCAAACAGCGGTTTCAGCGCATTGCAGAGTATCAGCATGAAGCAGTATCATTCACAATGCCTGGTATCTATGATGAGGCAGAAGATGATAACTTCACATACATCGACATGTATCGTGAATGGGGAATGAAGCGGACTGACGCGCCACCACAGTACCACGATCTGTTTGCATTTATGTTGCTGTCAGCGATCCTCTCTGCTAACTTGAAGCTTGAAACTACATATGGTACAGTCCGTCCCAACCTGTGGGGGATGGTACTTGGCGAGTCCACGTTGGCACGGAAGACAACATCGATGCGTATGTGTGAAGAGGTTATTGCCAACATCGACGTTGATATCTTTGCTGCCTCAGAGGGTTCGGTAGAAGGTATTATCAGTTTTCTTGCCAATCGTCCACACCAAGTCAGTTTGATGACACGTGATGAGCTAGCAGGGTACTTCAATCAGATTTCACGTAAGGATTATTTGCAGGGAACCAAAGAGCTATTCGCACAATTGTATGACGTACCACGTATTTTTCGACGGACACTTAAGAAGCAAACATATACAGTGGAAGAACCGATCTTCATGGTAATGGGCGCTGGCATTCGTGACGAGGTATATCATTCACTCGATGAGTCAGCTATCACAAGTGGATTTCTGCCCAGGTTCTTGATTGTCTGTGGCGACACAAAACTTGAGGCTGTAAAGCCATTAGGCCCGCCGCTTCAAGAAATCCAAGATGGCAGCAATCCTGTAATTGCACACGCACAACATCTATACAATACATATCATCGTAACGGTCAGGTCAAATTGACTGGCGGTGGTACTGAGGTAACGGTTGATAGGCCGATAGTGGTGGACGTGCAACTGACCCCGGAAGCATGGACAGAGTTTTCACGAATTGATGCCATTATGCGTGAGTCGTCCTACCATAGTGCATTGAGTCACGTGATGTTGCCGACTATGCAACGGCTCTCCATGAGCCTGTTAAAGATGGCTATGCTGATTGCTGCCTCTCGCAGTGAGCCGGACGAAGATGTTATCTCTGCTGAAAAGCGTGATATCGTGTCGGCTGCTAAGTACGTGCAGGATTGGGGACAGTATTCTATCGAGGCATGTATGAATGTCGGCAAGGGTTTGAATGAGCGATCATTGTCGAAAGCACATCGTTATATCAAACGACATTCAGGTGTATCACGTGGTCAGTTTATGCGCGACAATCATTTGATGAAGCGGGAGGCAGATGACTACATTCAGACATTGATTGAGCGTGGGCACATCAGAATTGATAGGATTGGTAAAGCAACCCACTACATAGCGATAGATTAAGGAGAGCACATATGGACATTCATGAAAATTTTGATCCGCCTGTAGGCGATGATGCAGACCTTGATATCGGTGTGCCTGAGCCTGAGTATGCTGCACAAGAGCCGCACATCATTGAGAAGATTGCTGCCATCAACAATGCTTTTGAGCATGAAGTAGCGTTGTGGGATAAGAACGGTCTAAATCCAGCTGGTCTACAGATTAACATGGCATTTCTTAACTGGCAGGTAGGCTCATTCTTTGAGTATGTCTATGACAAGATTCCTGGCTTTGATAAGCATGAGTGGGAGTTGAAGTGGAAAACGGATCTTGTAGAAGCGTTGATTCGCAATAGGCTTGGTATTATTGCTGAGAAGACACGTCAAGATATCACTGCCGGTATCATCGGCCCTGACGGTAATCCAATCAAGGTGCCAAAGACATGAGCAGCCCGCCCCTCCACGAAGCCGCCGCACGTGCTATCGCTCTACACCTAGTCTCAGACACTGAGCGTTGGCGAGAGTACAAAGGCCCAGCGCGTGACACCATCGCTGCGGTCGAGCCGCTGATTCGTGCCGATGAGCGGGAGCGCGTCACTACCACCATCAAGGCGATCCAGTCCTATGACCCCGATACAGTGGTCGTGCGGCCAGCCGACGACTTCAAGCGTGACGTGCTGGCTGCGATTGGCGCTATTCGATGACTGAGGCAAAAATGCACCTTGAGGCGATTCAGGCTGATACTACAGCTAAAGCCCCACATGCAAGGTGTTGGGAATGCCCGCTGTTCGATCAACCGTGTGCTCCGACCACAGGCCCGGAGGGTGCGTCTGTGGTGATTGTAGGTCGGTCGCCTGGATTCCATGAGGCGAACGCTGGCAAGCCGATGAGTGGCCCTATCGGTAAGATAGTCAATCATCTACTTGACATGAATGGAGTTGATAAGGCCAGTGTCAAGCGAACCAATACCGTCCTTTGTTACAGTGATAAGCCGAGCAGCGCAGCCCTTGCTGCATGTAGACCTAGACTTGACGATGAAGTTAGGTCAGCGCAAACGATCATTGCATGTGGAGTGGAAGCTTCACAAACATTCACCGGAGGCAATGTCAATGCAAAGCGCGGACACGATCACAAGTACAATGACGCAAGAGTTATTGTTACTAACAATCCAGCAGCGACTTTACGAGATGACGGTACATATCCAAACCTCGTAAGTGACTTTAAACGTGCACTAAACCCAATTGAACCTCGACCATTCCCGGAAGTAAGGTGGACGGATGATCCTGACGAAGCCATCGACTGGATACAAAAACTTCAATTGGTGGATACGTTCAGCGTCGATATCGAATCCACAGGACTTGATTTCGATTCTGAGTTGGTGTCTATCGGTATCGGACGCGATACGCGAGCAGTTGTTATCGGAAGATACGCACTTGGTGAACATCACGTGCGACAGGCTCTCGGACGGTTCCTTTCAGATCCTCATAAGACAGTCATCTACCACAATGGAAAATTCGACGTAAAGATCCTACGTCAGAATGGTATAGATGCACGTGTCGATGAGGATACACTGCTACAGTCCTACATATTGGATGAACGTCCAGGGTCACACTCCCTAGACTATCTTACTGCCGATAGACTTGGCTGGCCTGACTACACTCCACAAGTGGTCAAGGAAGGTAAGCGCAAGCAGCATTGGATCGGACGTGAGGATGAGCTACAGGCATTGTATGGACTTACGTGGGATGAGTATAAGGTGCTGCTGTATGAGTATAACGGTCAGGACACTTCCGGTACACACATGTTGTATCTGCTGTTCACTCCTGAAACCGATCAAGGCAACATACGTGATCCGTACTACAAGTTACTCATCCCCGCTTCTAACGTAATTGCAGATATTGAACGTAGGGGCATCGCATTTGACGTTGACCTAGCACAGTGGTCACTTGACCATGAGGTTCTGCCAGAGTTAGAGCATTTGAAGGCCGAAGCTGCTAGACTGATCGGGAGAGAAATCAATCTCAACTCCCCACAGCAAGTCAGCGCGTATCTCTACGATGAGCTACAACTGCAACATACACTCGATAGGCGTGGTAAAGAGCGATCCGTTGACGCTGCTATCAGGAATGAGATACTAGATGGACGGGCTAAGTTTGCGAACATACTGCCTGAACAGATGGGCCTATTCGACAACGGTGGGGTTGCATTCGTATCAACGCTCCATCGTTTCAAACGCCTCGACAAGATTCGATCTACGTATGTCGAAACGCTCATCAAGCAGTGTGCAAAGGATGGCCGTATACACGCTGAATTCAATCCTGCAGGAACAGAGACAGGTAGGCTCAGTGGCAGTCGTCCTAACCTGCAGAATCAGCCACGACCTAAGCCGGGTGAAAAGCTACCTAATGTACGTAACTTCTTTATCGCATCAGAAGGGCACGTACTAATACAGGCAGACTACTCACAGGCTGAGCTACGTGTGGCAGCAGTGTTGAGTGGTGACAAAAATCTACAGGATATCTACTACAATGACCTTGACTTGCATACTGAGGTTGCAACAGACTTCTACGGTAAAGGTTTCAACAAAGAACATCGTGTACGAGCTAAGACAGTCAACTTCGGCATCCTGTATGGACAAGAAGAATTCTCACTGTCACAACATCTTCACATCACAGTCAATGAAGCTAGGAGACTTATCAATGCATGGTGGCATCGTTTTCCAGAGGTACGTACATGGGTAAAGCAGCAGCATCGGAACATCTTGAAAGACGGTTATCTAACTACAGCGACAGGACGAAGAAGGCGCTTTCATCTGATAACGGAAGAGAACAAGCATCACACGCTGAAAGAGGGGGTCAACTGCCTGATTCAATCACCCGCAAGCGACTTGTGTTTGTACAGCCTGATTCGTCTAAGTGATGTGCCACTATTCGATATCCTACTCACGGTGCACGACTCAATCTTGTTTGAGACAAAGCCGGAGAACGTCGAAGCATCAATGTCCATCATCAAGAAGACGATGGAAGGCGCTGCCAACGAGCTTATCGGGTGGGACTTCCCATTCAAGGTTGACATGGCTACAGGCGAAAGGTGGGGCGAGCTATGATCGAAAATGAACCGGTATATCGTGAGCCACAAAAGCCACGACGTATCCGCCGGTCAATCAAGATTCGTCATAATCCTCGATGGGATAAGACGTTGAAGCATATTAAAGGTTTACGACGACAAGGATTGATTTGATGGATATAGTGATAGGGGGTCGAAGATCGGGTAAGTCAACTGAGGCAATCAATTGGTTGGCACTAGGTAAGCCAAAGGGTGCTATCTATGATCGTGTGGTCGTACAGCCAACTGCCGATATGGCTAAAACGTTCAAAGGTGCTTGTGCTGCTAACGGCTTGACGAAAGACATTGACAAGCGTGTGTTTTCGTTGGCACAGTGGAAGCAACGCGCCTCCACAGGAGTGCAGGTGTTGTACGAAGAGGCACAGACGTACTTGCCTGCCGACGCTAGCGTCATCACGATTACTGCAGATGGAAGGTTGAAGGCAATGACCAACTACAACGTACCGACGGCATGAGTGACACAATTGCATTTGTGATACTGTTATTCTGTGTGGCATGTATCATAGCAATTTGTATGATGGCAGGTTTATATCTCCATGAGCATGTGACCATTGGATGGCAATGAAGAATCCGCTCAAGGCAATCGAAGATCGTACAGCATGGGTAGACTTTGGTAGACAGGGTATGTTTGTCTATCAGGGGGCACTTGAAGAAGGTGCTGATAGCTCAACAGCACTAAAGATTGTAGCAGCGTTCTTTGCTGGTATGTTTGAAGGCGCAGCCCGCGCAAATGACGATAAGGAGGATAAGGATGCGTAACATTACATTAACTTGCCCGGCATGTGGTGAGCCTGAACGGTGTGTTGGTGACCCCAATGAAACCGATGCAGGTCATAGTGGCGAATGGTTCTGCTTTAACTGCAAGAGTCACGGTAACTACGCCATTGCGTTTGAGCAGACTGGCGATGCCCCTACTGATCCTGCCACGGAGGCCGACCCGGCTGCCCCGGACGCTGGCACGGACGCTTGATCGATGGGATTACCTGCCCACGGATTGCGAAACCCGGAAATGACCCCTACACCACTCGTTATCAGCATAGATCCAGGCCGTTTGAGCGGTGTGGTGGGTGGTATCGTTACACGTGATGGAGAGCTAGCTATAGACTACTTCCGAGAGATTGAATTCACTCCGAAGAGTCTGCACAGGTTCTTGCTACATGAGCAGCCTGACGTGCTTGTGGTAGAAAGGTTCACGTACCGACCTAAGCATCGTACAGAGGATAGGATAGACCTATTTCCCTGTTACTTAATTGGTATATGCATTCTGTGGCAGGAACAGAATCCAACGAAGAAACTCATCTTCCAAGATGCATCACAAGGAAAGGGGGGATATCACGGACAAGACAGTACGCTCAGCGATCTTGGAGTTTACTACAAAGGCGGAAAGGGCCATGCCAGAGATGCAACACGTCATATACTGTATTGGTTTTATGACGGGGCAGGATTCGCCTACAATAAAGTTGGTGTACAACATAAAGGTCTAACGAAAGACATACGTACCGCAAAGCAGAAGTCCCCTACGAAACGGAGAACACGTAACGATGGTGAGATTCACCTTTAGATCGCTGCTGTCGGTAGCTGCAGTTATGGTCACAATGGCCGTTGCTGCAGGTACAGCAGATGCACGGTTCCTGTCAGTAGTCTGTTTCCCAAATCAGAATGCTCAGGTTGACCCCATTGTATCCCCAGGAGTCAAGCCGTCAGCACATCTACATACGTTCTACAGCGCACGTAATGTCACTGAGAACAGTACAGTACAAAGCCTAGAGGCCGGTGGTACTAGTTGTACCCGTGGTGCCTTTGCTGGTGCTCGTAATATGACGGCAGCCGAGGTTGCCGGTTCCACTGCAGGTATGTGGATACCGACAATGTATCTCAATGGTGTTGAAGTTAAGAACAGCGGCCTGTACATGGCCGACTATTGGAGTACGTCAGGATTGCCAAGCGGCGTGACAATCAGTAACTACCCGGAGGGCCTAGCTGTAGTTGCTGGTGACGCACACTCCACAGGCCCGCCACCTAAGCATGTGGTCTATTGGAATTGTGGTGGTGACAACACAGCACAGTATCCTTCACTCAATGTACCACGTAATGACTGTCCCGCTACAAAGACACTGCAGGCACACATCACACTGCCTGAGTGTTGGGATGGCAATGGCCTTACTACCAACGACGTAACATACGGCCCTGTGGCGAATGAAGGATTCCAGCAGGCACCTACGTTTGGTAAGTGCCCGGCTGCATTCCCAATTCAGCTACCGCATGTGCAGATGATTCTACACACTGGGCTATCCGGTAATGTCAGTGGTCTGTCATTTAGTAGTGGCCCTGCGTATACTCTGCATGGTGACTATTGGCAGACGTGGAAGCAGTCAACATTGCTTGCAGCCGAGAATTGGTTGCGGACTGGAAAACTACCATGAACATAAGTGAGCGGCAAATAATGACCGGTATGGTTATTATCGGACTACTACTAATCGCACTAGGTGCGATGGTAGCTACTAGCTAAGGAGAGGCATGAAGCGCATCATAACACTTGTTGTACTTGTGCTTGCGATGTTGGTTACAGCAGGCACGGCTCAGGCAGACCCAGGAGCCGCCATGAATTGCGGCACTTCCAACGTGCTCAATGAGGCTAAGCCTCTCAAACTGACACATGACGGTAATCCTAACACTTGGCATGTGGATATTAGCGTAGGTTGCGGGGGCAAGAACTGGTTGCTGGAACTTCAGCGAAGTACAGATGGTGGGCTGCATTGGGTAGATATGCCTGAAGTCTACACGTTTGGCAGTCCAGTGACCCATTTTACGTCCAGTGTTCCTGCAGGGACGTATAATAACTACCTCGGTGGGATTGGCGGCACTAGTGGCGATGGTTGCCATGTTGGATATGACTATCGTGCCACCATCTGGAACGTCAATGATGACCGATGGACGCAATCACTTTCGGGGGGTTGCTAGGTAGCATAGGTATGGGGGTGAGTGGCATACCCGCAAGGAGAGCGCGACGGCGACCACTCACCCCCAATCTGTTCTAGCGGTTACGCGCAGTCGGGGTGTAAGTAACCCCCTGCTTAGCCTGACCACGACCAATAGCGTACAGACCGCCAAGAACCGCCATAGCAATGACAACAAACTTGTTGTTGCCGTCCGGCATAAACTGCCATGCGCCGGTAAGCTGCAGCAGTGACACTACCTGTCCGAACAGCATCGTCCAGAATTCAGTAGTCTGAATACCAGGCTTAGTCTCCATATCTAAAAGTACCTCCTGTAATGATTGAAGTCACCACGATAATATACTTCTTCAAGGTTTGGCCCTGCTTCACTACCGTGGCTGATTACACGGCCATTACCGATGTATAACGCAACATGCGAAATCGGATGACCGTAGAATACAAGGCACCCAACCACAGGCGTGGAAATCTCCGTCCCGTGTTCAATCATGGTGCCTGTGAAACCGTACCCATTGTAACCGAATCCGTTAGGATCGGGTGCTCCCCCTGACTTATACGTCCACGTATCAAACCCGCTACAGTCAGTCCAATTGGGTACGTTTGGCGGCGGTGCGAAATCCTGCATACGCCGACCATCCTGTGTGTAGTGAATAACGTCGCGTTCATTGTAGCCAAGCATACCGGCTGCTACGACACCATGCACTACATGTGTTTTCTCAATGTTCTTTGCTGCCTCTGCATACAGATGACGAGCGGTACGACCAAAGTACGGCCACAAGTGCTTGTGTGTACCAGACCCATAGCCTAGCTCATGGACACCTGCATGTCGTTTGAATTCACCGACTTGATGCTTGGTAGCTCGACCGTACCTGCCAGTGGGCTTATGCTCGCGCATCTTTGCGTTACGTAGTGCAAGCTGCACAGCAGTAACGTCACGACCTTTCATACCCATACTGAGATGACGTGCTAGAGGGATCATTTAGAACGCCTCTTACGCGTAGGCTTTGGCTTTGGTGTAACTGACTTCGGCTCTAGCACACTAAGCTTTGCTTTCTCTGGCGGTCGCTGATTTTCTGCCTTGCGATCATCGTTGTCAGGAATAGGGTTACCATCGACCGGTACTTCATTCATGAAGTTGCCTTCATCCGGTGTAGGTAGTCTCTTCACCTTGACCAAGAGTTTATCGAAAAATCCCATTGCTCTCCTTATGCTGCTGGACACTTGTTAAAGTGTATATTAGCGATTGCATCGTTATAGAAATCTTGTGCCTTAGCTACCTCCTGTGGGTCGGTACCCGTCACCTCTGCTGTTGTCCGTACTCTCTTTTTCGCAAACTCAAGCAGATCCTTTAGAGACTGACGAGCATCATTTGACGTAGTGCACTGTACATGTGCAAATTGACGAGCTTGTTCCTGAAATCGTGCCTGCTGCATAGCAACGACCTTAGCTTGCACTGCTACACGTGCAGCCTGATCCTGAATTTCATTTTGCTGCTGTGTTACTTTATAGATAGCAATTGCACCTAGAAACATATCAAGCAAAAGCAGCGTGATGATAAAGATCACAATTCCTGTAGGATGCTCTTCTGCTATGTGTCGTGCTAGTGCTCGATGTGGCATATCAATATCCTGTCCAATATAGAAGACAAGTGCCTACAAATGATGCAAGGATCATTCCTGCTGTGAATGGATGACACCATAACCACAACAACTCTCTACCAGGCCATTTATTGGTATCCAAGTCTTCCCATCTTTTCTCAAAATAGTCGCGGTGCGCGAGCTTATGACCCATTTCCATTTCGCCTCCGAAGGTAGGCGTCAAGTAGCACAGCTATCGGTACTCCTGTAGCAAGTGAACCAAGAAGGAATAAGAGCCATACCCTGTCTGTCTGCACAAAGATAGATTCGTACACAATCAAGACAAGTGCTGTCAACGCGACGATCCTGGGCCACCACCTGTCGTATGTATTTCCGGGTGTCGCCATTAGAATACGTATATTGTCCCATTGATCTCATAGACGGTAGTTTGTGAAGGTGTACCGGCTACGTAATTGAGTGTCTTGTCCGTACCTATGAACAATTGCCCAAGTACCAAGTCACGTGTTCCCAATGATCCTTTGCCGTAAATAGGCGTGGTCGTCGTCTTGGCGTTCTCAAGCTGTTGTATCCTACTCTCCAAGAGGTTTATCTTGGTTTGCAACTCATGAACGATATCAAACGATGGAGTGCGATATTTATGCATTAGACTCAGTATGATCGTTAAAGGTGAATACGATCTGCTCATCACCCTGTGCGTTCAGATAGCCCTCTATTCCGGTGACTCTGTAAAAGTCATCTAATTGAACGTATGTAAGGTCTGCCATCACTTTCAACATGTCCCCTACATCGACTGATGTGTAAGCCAAATCGAAATCTTCTGGATAGACTGTCACCCACAAATCAAGATCAGGAACCGATGACTTGTCAAGCTGATGATCGGCTAACCGTTTAACACTACCGATATTGGGATTGTCTCCAAAGTCAACTACTTCATCGAGCCTTCTGTACGTTTGCTCAGAGGCATCGTCCCTCACACCGTACCCTAGCTTAGTGGACGATCCTGCGCCAGTCCCGAGAAGGTTGTTTCCGATTGGGCCATTATCACCGTAGTGAACAGACTTGATGTTACGTCCAAGTTCCAATGAGTAGTCATCAACTCGCTTACCCTTGGAAGGTACGTACATCTGAAAATTCTTGTCATTATCACAAACGAAATCGAATCCCGGTTGCTGTTGTGACAGTTCGCTAATCTTGTCGAAAAGCGTCGTAGAATCATTCGGATCAATTCTGTAGTTGGTTTTGATTCCTAGTTGCTGCCCATGTAGACCATAGTTGATGCCAAGTCCGTTTGTCATTGCTGCAGTTACGAGGTCAGTAACTACATCTCCAACATCAACATCGAACCATACTTGTCCTGTACCGGATTGGTCAGACCCCATAGCAAAGGGCCATGTACGTCGCTCAAGGTAATGCAGCCACCCCGCTCCGGCAACGTGAATCACACTGTCATCCATGTCTGCTGCCACAGCATTGTGTAGACCTGATAGAACCGTGATATCATCTTTCTTCAATGAAAAGTCTGTCCTGTATGCACCACAGTTACGATACGTAGCAGCAATGTGATTCAGGTCAATATCATAGTTGATGTATCCAGGCCGATTGAGATAGCGTCCCCATGAAAGCTGCTCAGGCGCAACCTCACATAGAGGTACGCCATCAATTGTATAATGAATGACCTTCCAGTCAGACACGTACTAGCACCTGTCCCTTACCGAAATCAAGCGCAGCGTTGAACCCAGAACCGCCGCTTGTATCTACCGGGATAGGTGAAGCTACGTTGATGTTAAGTGTAGTCGATGCTGTGAGGCCCGTGTTGTCAGTAGCCGTGACAGTGATGGTATGCTGACCCGGCGTAACCGGAATCGACTTAGTGAAACTACCGGATGAAAGCGTCAATGCTACAGGTGCAGATCCATCGTACGAATATGTCACCCCTGTGACCGTTCCATCCGAATCGGTAGCCTGTCCTGTCAACACCACTGTGGAAGTACCGACTGGGAAGTTATCACCATCTTGTGGTGTATTCACTGTCAATGCCGGTGCGTTATTAGACACCGGAGTCTGACGTGTCACTGTGTACGTTACTGACTTTGTATTACCTGCTGCATCCTTCGCTACAATCACAAACGAGTTGGAACCAACCACAAGTGGCAATGTTGTTGTGAACACCCCGCCACCACCCACAGTGACGGCAGTACCATTGATGGTAAGTGATGTAACACCTACGTTATCGGTTACCGTGCCTGATATAGCCTGAGTAGCAGTTGCATTCGATACCGATGACGCCACTGTGGAAGGTGATGTGACATTGATAGTTGGAGCAATTGTATCGGCACCGGGAATGTTCACGGTTACGCCGACGCTCACAACGGTCTGCGCCTGCTGAGTCGGTATCACAAAGTTGTCTGTCGCACGAACGGACAGGCCGTGAGCCTGCGACGTTCCTGCAGTGCCCGTCAGCGTGAGCGTGGCGACCCATGCGCTGCCTTGCTGAGTCATTGCTTGCCATGCTCCACCGTCTAGCTGGACTTCCATCTTAGAAATGCCATCATTATCGGAGGCAGATGCCGACACAGTGATTGTCGTCTGCTGTGTATACACTTGCCCAGGTACGGGGTTACTGACAGTAACGACGGGTGAATCCATGTTCACTGGATTCACTGTACTTGGTGAACCCATCTTTGCGTTAGCAGCACCGAATCTATAGAACCATGCTTCAATATTTGCAGCATTGGCAGGGCCAAGGTTTACGAAACTGACAGTAGCACCGGTAGGTGCAGAGAGTACATAGTTCTTACGTCGCAATGCACCGTTCACCCATACCTCATAACCTGAACCAGCGCCAGCGAGAAGATGACGTATCTCAACCAAGTCACCTTTACTCAATGCTGTGGTATCAGTCCAGTCAGTAGCTCCCGATGCATTCCATCGCACAAGTAACTGTTTGGATGCGTTGATGCGAAGTGACAGGTCACCATTGTTGGAACCACTGGAAGGCTGAGACAGAAGCAATGTAGTTACTGCCGATGGCACAGTGATATCGTCAAGTACGAATCGATACCATACGTCGCTGTTCCCTGCCGGAATCAACCGTCTGCCCACAGGGCCAGTAGCCAAGGTAGATACATTGATGGTATGTAGTTCACCACGGGGCGAGCCGCCATTTGATCCTGTCTGAGCATTCGCTATCAACGCTGGAATCAATGTGCCGTTAGTGAATGATACGTTAGCTGCTCCGCTTGTAGGATCTGACCACACAGCCGCATACGTTTCAAGAAACTGTACCTTGTAGGTATTCATGAAGTCTGTGGCTGTTTGAATGAAGTCGGCAGCAGGCATACCACGGGCACCACCGTAGCCAGGATCGTTAGCAGTCTGTACCCACATTAACGGTAGAGCCGGTGCTGTTAGGTTCAATGCCAATAACATCAAGTCAGCAGCAGACGCCGACCAATTGCGATATGTCCATGTGGACTTAGGTTGTGAGAAGTCCCCGCCAGGAGGCCAGATACGACCATCTGTACGTCCAGTCCAAAGCTTCGTCTTGAGAAACTGTACGTTACGAGTGAGGATATCTGTAGCACGTGTAGTGCCGTCAGAGAAAATCGATCCATAGGCTACTGAGCTATCAAAGTTAGCCTGTGCCATGTGGATCGCAATAGCCTTCATCCATGCACCATCACCAGGAGCGATAGAACCACCAAGAGTCACACCGGACATATTGTGGTACCAATTCGCCAACCATGTATCTTGCGCTGTTTGCGTATCTGCAGCAACACTAGCAGGCATATGATTCTTTGCTGATGCACGATTGACAGGCCCAACGTCAGTGATGATAGGCCAACCATTACTACCATTACCATACGTAACACCTGCAATGGTTTGAGGGATATCAAAGGATGCTGTGCCAGCACCCATACCCAACTGCATCTCCGACCCTACCTCAGTTGGTGCGGCTACTGGCACATGCATGATGTAATCGCCTCGCCTATTACCTCCACCTGTTGTTTGACCGAGATATGTATTCAACCATGCCATCAAGTTACCATAGTGGTACAAGTAAGCATCGTTGTATGTAAAGTCTGGATTCCAGAAGATCGGTACGTGACTAAGACGTGAACCACCATCATTAGAAGCCCAAATGATGAAGTCAGTGGCCTTATTGTTGTTAGCAGCGGCAGGCCCGCCAATCATCCACTTCGGTAATGTGGTACCGTCTACGTCCACTCCGCCGACAGGCGCATCAGCACCGCATAAAATACGTAGCCCAATACTAACTGGCCTACCAGCAGCTTTCTCTGCTGCGGCGTAGTCGATCAACGTATCAAGGCCAGAGAATGCAGTAGTATCGTATGCGTTCCATATTGTCGGCTGGATCTTCCACCAAGGTACCACAATGCCAATATATCCAGGCTTGGTGACACCGGCTGTTTTTTCTGCGACATATGCAGCATTGCTAACAACCGTACTGCGTACACCTGCACCCGACGGAGCAGCAGGCCCACCAGCGCCGGTACCTGATATGACTTCCATTACAGCGCCAGCACCTACACCGTTAGGCAAAATATCGAAACCGAACGGTGTTGCAGTCGGAGTATTGACACCGAAGTCCATGTCGAAAAATACGACTGCCGATGGGGGAGGCGTACCGCCACCCTGATCCACAGGCGTAAGTTTCATGATGTACGTGCCGCCACCATTCTGTACGATACATACGGTACCGTCAGAAAGTGCACACGCTGAATCGCCAGCAATCACCGCACCCTGGAATCCATCATCATGAATCGGTACGCCATCTTTAGTTAACGTTGCAGGATTGCTATTGATGCCAGGCATGAACACATACGTAGATCCGTCAAGGCCAACGAATGTAGTAGCAGCCGTTCTCGATAGCACAGTGCCACCGGCACCTTCTACCCAGCCACCGGATACGTTAGTACATGTCAGCATGGAGTCAGCGGACTGTGCAGCATCGAAATCGACGTTGTTGACCAGCACGTTTGTACCACCGGTCGCACGAATCGCGTTACCTACAGCATTCGTCTGACCACCGTTCATACCATTCTGTGCCGGATACCATGATGCGCCGCCATCACGTGTCTGCCAGCAACCTGCACGGCCAGCAATCACCACAGTGGCGTCGTCAAACGGATCTACTCGGATCATGGACACATCATGCGCTACACCGTTGAGCACATTGTTACGTGCAGCAAGCCAATATGCCCGACCTGTAGCAACAGCGCCATCACCAGTCTGAAACTCAACAAACTTCACTGCAGCACCACTAGCAGGCCACGACCACGTATTGGACGTATCGCGCTTAGCTACACTGTGGCCTGCAGTCTGCCCGGAAGAGCTATTGTCATACGGTGTTGCTCCACCGCCGCCGACTGTACCGGCAGTCTGCCCGGCGTACACGTTACCAGCAGCGTCCGCATCAACCGAACATACGAGGTTGTCAGTGAAAGTGCCACTGATCTTCGTCCACGTGAAATCAGTACCAGGGCCATTGAGCACCACTGTGTACACGCCATCATAGCCACATGCTGCATAGAGCACTCCATCCTTACCACGATGAATCTCATATACACGCGTGACTGGCGAGGGCAGTGACAGCAATGAAGCTGTCGTGTTAGCCGGTGTTGCTCCTGACCAGTTAGCAGCAGTCGTCTTGACAAGATACACATTCGTCGCCTGTGGGGCGGAAGGCGTAGCCGTATCATGATCGGCATTGATGACAACCATATGTGTTGCATCAAGCACTTCCACGAACAGACGGTTTTGATCGAGAATTTGAGCACTTGTCAGCAGGTTTACCGGCGTACTTGAAATAGCTGCCATCTTTGCTGTTACACCGATCGCAGTAGATGTGTTTGCGTACATGTGCAAACCACTACGTGTCAAGGTGAAGATGTATTCATTGTCGCCAGCCGCAAGGTAACTATCGATCAATTGACCACATGCGCGACGTGCCCAGTTGTTGGCATTGTTGCCCCCAGCCAGCCCAAGCGCAAAGTTAGTAGATCCGTCAAGCGTAAGTGCTCGTTGATCGCCAGGCAGGCCGTAGTACAAACCACCGCCTGTTTGGTTAGCACCGCAACCATAGAACCGTACACCGGCTGTACCAGCACGTTTGGAGAAGAAACACGCTCGCCCATGTTGTGGGTTGGTAGGCGCAGTAGACCCGGCAGTCATGCCACCCATTGCGCCCTTCCAGTTATTGCCCTTGTCAAATGTGACGCGAATACCCCATGTGTCACCACCCATTGCGTACTGACCACGGATCTGTGGATCGAGTGCAGTGCTCTCATTAAATCCACCACCGGTATCAGCACCATAACGACCGACATACACATCAACTGTGGTACCACCACCGCCCCCACCGCTCGCTGCAGGATCGTCAGACGCCGCCCACAGGAGGATTCCAGTACGAGCCGGAACAGTAATGGACGTGCTACCGACGTTAGATCCGTCGATGCGGTTATAGTCAGCGCGAGGGAGTGTATAGGTGATGCTGTTTGATGCTGTATTCAGCAATGCAAACCCACGCTTGTAGCGCCGACCATAGAGGTTACCCGATGTACCAGCAACGAGCTTGAAGTCGTTGATTAGTGTCGGTGGCGTTGTATCCATCGGCGTACTCAGGTTCTTAGCAAACGCTGTACCGTGGTTTGTGGCTGAGTCTTGGAAACAATTGAAGTCCCAATACAACTGACCAAGATCGAGAATGTAGTACGCAGCCGCTACGTACTCTCGCCATGCCTGCTCAGTAGCGCCACCGTGTGTAATACCGGTAGAGCCGGTGAGGATCTGTGTCAACGGAAAACAGTTCTTACCAGCTTTCTGTGTATCCATGATCCGCTGACCATGTGTAGTCCATTTAGACTGCAGTGTGGTCGATGAGTATGCAGCAAGTGTACCGTCAGTGGGCTGTCGCAATGCGTTCTCAAGCATTGCACCATCACCATAGTCATACGTGCCAGCGTTGGTAACCAATCCGTTCGGATCAACCTCAAAGCCTGCAGCATGGATGAACGTCTGTACCGTGGCATATGCTGTTTTCAGTTTAGCGAACCACGTGGTACTTGTTTCTACATTGTGCGATGTAGGATCAAGCTGACCGTTCAACGACTGAGTACCCAATGAATCAGCGAACGTGTTTGTGTACTCAGCGTGTGACTTAATGAGGTTTAGTAACCAATGCTTATGGAAGTCGATGAATCCAGCGTACGTAGCATTGACTGTACCAGCGTCACCACTTGTATCTTTCCACGATGACGTGGACTGCGGATTCATGATCCAGATAGTTGTACCAAATGTTGAGTTGACACGATTAGCCTTAGCGAATGGTACAGCACTATGTGTATACCAATCCTCCGGAAAATCCGTAGGCAGACCGTTATCAGTAGACGTACCCTGATACATGATGCCTTTAGCATACGGCCCAAAGTCACACGCCGGGTTTGCTGCTTTCATGCCAGTAAGGAACCCCGTAGGTGCTTGCCAGATGAAATCATTTGCTAATGCGAACGTATTGGCAGCCGCCTGTGTTGCAGGAGCAGTGTATTCCTGCATAGCAGCGCACCTACGAAGTAGTCCTTGCCCTGACGCTATATGCTGCATTTATCGAGCCAATCCAAAGATAGGTACTGGAAGCGAACCGGACGAAGCTGCTACTGCATCGGCGTAACCAAGAATCGTCTTTGTTGCTGGGAACGTTACACCACCGGACGATGACTGTAGGAAGATGTTGGGAATCGATACCTGATTACCTCTTGATCCGTTACCTGTCTCATCAATGTCACCGCTCATACCCCAGAAGTAGAACGGATTTACGTTAGCTGAGGTAGAGATACCAAACACGTTCCAGTAATAGCCGGGATCGAACACTGTGGATGGCATAGTGATTACATCATGGTTACGCGAGTTTGCAGTTACGCCAAGTGCCTGTGCGTTAGCATTGAAGATGACTCGACCGGATGCATCACAAACAGCGGCCATGTACTGTGATCCGGCAGCCAATGCGTTTGCATCAACACGGTAATTGAGAATCAACTTCGTTGCAGTGATTTGTCGATCAAGCCATACAAGACCTGCAGATTGCCGACCACTGTAGACACTGTATGGAACCGTACGAGCGCCCACAGGGATGCCAGGATGCGGCTGGAAGCACACAACGTCAGCAAAGGTGTCATTACCGACAACAAGCGGAGAAACACCACCCTTAGATGCAAACCTACGTCGGTCACGAATTACACCGGCAGACAGCGTTGACGCACCACCTGTAACGAGAATGTCGGCCAGTAGCAACAAACTCTTGGACGGTGGAGATGCCAGCGTTGTCAAGCTAGCTGCTGCAGCATCGCGGTTTTGGTTCAGATCGGCAGTAGCCTGTGGTACTCCTTCAAGTACCTCTAATCGACCCTCGGACAATCCAGATCCATCATGTGGATCATCAAACACTCGTAACACAACCTGATCGATACGACTGTTACCTGCCGGTGGCGCAGCATTCACAGTGATGTTATACGTAGCAGAGCTACCATATGCGTAATACATGCCTTGGTTGGTAACATTCTGTCCCTTGACGAATGCTTCACCGCCACTGATAGTGATACCCATACCAGCATTGAAGGCTACGGCGAAATCTGATCTACGTAGAACACCGGGTGCTCCATCTTCACCAGCACTAAGAGGCCGACGTGCTGATAGAGCATCGGGGATACCGTCTGCATTCATCCACAGAGGGTCAGGCGTGATTTTGACGAATGGGTTAGCCATGAGTCTCCTTACAACATATAAGCGTCATGCCAATAGAGTATTACGTTGCTTGGGGCAGACGCTCTATCTGCTGTGAATCGGAACGTATTATCCCCAGGCTCTAGTGTCCAGAATGATGAATCAGATGTGATGGTGCCATAAAAGTTACCACCTGCGCTACTTAGCGCCACTCGCTGTTTGAAGTCAACTGTTACGCTATCGCCACCGTTCAAGATCAAACCATCGAACCGTAGTGTTTCGTTCTTATCAAGGTTTGTCAGTCGTGGGTTAGTGACCGGCCCTGTTATGACAGCACGGGGGTACGTTGTAATGTTACCACTGTTGGTAGCAAGGCCGTCAGAGCCGGACGATGCAGAGAAGTCCACAGGGAACACAAGCGGGAACGGTGCCCCTGTGGTGACGGTCGGAGCGGGTAGCACTGCCGACCGTTGTGTGGCACTGTAGATAACCGGGTCAAACGATTTGAATGCCACCATGTAATCAGTGAGTGCATAATTTGGCACTGCCATAGGTAGTTCAGGGTATCCATCAAGAGTGCAGTATGACTGCAGTAGTGGGCCAATACCATCAAACTGCATGTCAAGTCGTAGTGGTGCACGAATCGCACTACGTGGCGGAATGATAAGTGCATTGTGTAGATCCAAACGACGTTGCATGTATGCACCAGCATTATCGCCCAGCAACTGCCCTTCTGCATGGAAAATACGACGACCGTAGTATGTGTTAGTTTCATACAATCCATGTTCAAGCGGACGCTCACGATCCTCACCACGCATGTCTACGTCCATTGTCCAAACTTGCATGGGACAATTATCATCATTGAACATGAATGATGCACCATTGATTACATTGACTACGTTTACTGAATTTATCATATGTTCCGGTGCTTGAGTCGGAAGTTAGCTTTAGCCATTGTAGTCTGCAGAGACTCGGAATGGTGGGCATTGATGGTCTGATTAATCGTCACCCCGCCGCCGCCAGCGCCCCGCTGGAAGCTTGCGAGGCCCGTGGGGGAGGTAACCCCTGGCATGGGGACAGTGAGGCCGTGAGCGCCCCGCTCCATGCCCAAGCGGAGGCCGTCGAGAATGTTCCGACCCTCTTGGGCGTACAGCTTTGACGGTGAGTGTGATTTGTTGTGCTTACGTGCATCGTGAATCAACGTATTCCACAGACGTTGGAAGTATCGAGTCAGTGCCGGTGCCTCTTGCTTTAGCCCTAGTAAAATACCTGCAGCTAGAGAACGACCATGTTCCGTCCACTTCATGCGCTGTTCATCGAATGCATCATGTGTAGCCTTATTTATATCTTTCTGTGACTTCTGATATAGCTTGAAGTATGCATTGAGTTGCTTCTTGGTCGCACCATTCATAGCAAGTAGCTCAGCGTTAGCTGATGGGCCAAGAGCACGTAGCTGATCGATCAATGCAGTAGGCGCACCCTTACGTGCAAGCATGTTGAGGTTATGATTGAATTGACGGAATTTATGTTCCTGATCTGCAAGATCCTTCGTCAAGTCATCGATATTGAGCTTAGCGCCCCAATCAAGCTTTGTCTGAATGGTGTCACCACTAAATAGGTCACCGAAGTTAGTCTGCGCTTGCTCCTTGGCTGTATCCCATGCATCCATCATAGTCTGTACAGCCGTATCCATTGCTTGCTTAAGTGCTGCCTTGACTTTTGTAGTGCCTGTGGCCTTACGAATCTCCTTGGCAATACCAGCAGGAATGTCAACATCTTTCCATCCCTTAAGTACACCGTCTGCCATCGGCTTACCAATTTCTTTGGCAGTCTTCTTAGAAGGCGATTTCACTTGTGCAGCAGACTTAGCTTGGTCGATAGCACGTAGCACGTCTGCACTCATCTGTGCTCCAAGTTGATCGCCTAGACCAGCAGCACCAAATAACACACCGGTCTTAGCAGCAGTGCCAAGTGTAGTAGCCTGTGCTGAAATACCAGCCTGATCCGGCTTAAACTGTGTGTTGATCTTAGGATGCGCTGTTATATTGCCAGTCTTACGTACAGCATCACCGGCTTGCTTGGCATGTTGAATAGCAGGCTTAGGATCAACGTCAATCTTAGCTTGCTGTGCTGTACCAATGCCCATAGCATGATGCAACTGTACTTTATCAGCACCGGACAAGCCCTTAGCCTCGACATTCAATTTTACAGTACGTTGATGTTTACCAATGTTCTCAACGTCACGATTGAATTGATGGACTTTCTTTGACGCATCATCAATCGACTTGCTATTGAGCAGAATCCTGATCTGCTTGGGTGTCAGCACCTTACCAAGAGACACCATCTTATTAGTGATAGCTTGAATTTGATCGGCAGTAGCTTTTGGAGCTACAGCTTTAATGTAATCACTGATAGCACCCTTTGTAGCGGCAAGCTGTTGTGAACCCTTTGTTAGATTTTGAATGGCCGTATTGACTTGATCGAGTGCATCCTTAGCTTTGAGCAAGTCCTGATAAGATGTAGCCGGTGTAGCATTCTCAATGAAACTCTGTAGACGTTGACGACGTGCCTCAAGCTGAGCACTGGATGAGGCAATATCTGCAGGGGTCTGTGCCAACGCCGCCGACGCACGGCCACGTAGATCCGTCAAGTGAGCCTTAGCCTTAGCGAATGCTGCGCTAGCGTCCTGTGCGGATTGCTTAGCACGATCCCAATTAATCTTCAACTGCTTAAGACCAAGCCGTTCATCGGTAGTTACCTTACCATCGGCATGTGCCTGTTTGACAGCCTGTGAGTATGCACGTGCCGATGTTGTAACATCAAGCTGTGCCTGAGCACGATCAAGACGTGCACTAGATACACCCTTAGCAGCATCGGCTAGTCCATTGAGTGCCTGCACTTCCCCTTGGATAGCAGTAGTGACTTGATGTGCCTTTTGTACCATCTCATCCTGTTGCTGCAGAAATGCGTTCTGTTGACCTACATGTCCGCCAAAGATGGAACGTAATACGATGAATGAACCAATTACTGCAGCAAGCCCTACAGCAAGCCAACCGCCAGCGCCGAGCGCCGGTGCCAACAAACCAATCGCACCAGCCAACGATTTGAATGTACCAACACCATTACCACGAAGCCGTGAAAATTCCATACCCATGATCCGTACGTTAGTAACCATGTTAGCAATGCCAGCGCCTAGACCTGCACCCGTACCACGCGCCCCAGCCACAGACGATGTAGCCTCGGCAGCAGCTACAGCCTCATACGCTGTGGCGACGTTCTTAAGCACACCGATCAATTTCTGCGCGGCAATACCAGCCCCGACCATGCCTACTGTGAAACCAGTAACACCTGACGTAACAAGGTCAAGCCAACCTTGCAAAATTGTCTCAACACCCATCAATGCAGACTTGACAATATCACCGAAGTTACCTACAGCCTCACCGGCTGCATTCCATAGATCGCCCCAATCACCACGTAGTAGTGCGTCAGCAATCATGAAGAAATCAGTGATAACAGCACCGATACTCTCCAATACACCAGCGATGCCTTCAACCCCGGACTGGACTGCACTCTTAACAGCAGGCCAGTATGATATTAACCGTGGTTTGATCTTATCCCAATTCTCAATGACCAACATCACCGCAACAGCAATGCCAGTAATAAGTCCAGCAATAGCAAGAAGCGGCCCTGCTTCAAGTGCACCGAAAATAAGTACAGCACCACCCAATGCTGATACCATCGTCAACACTACGCCTGTTACGCCAGCAATAGCTACGGTTAGTACAAGCAATCTACCAATGGTATCCTTAGTATTCTTGTCCATACCGTCAAGTGCCTTAGCTAACGCTTCCAACGGCTTGAGCAAATCACCAATGGTTGATAGCGCAGCCTGCCCTAACTCCAACCACAGGGACTTCAAGATGTTGAGTGACCGTGCCCATACAACACCAGCTGTCTTATTCATGGCGTCAAACGACTTCTTGAATTCGTTGTTGTCGCTTGTCGTCTTACGAAGAATATCCTGATAGCCACCGACATTGGTAATCAGTGTTGTGAATGCTCGCTGTCCCTGAATGGTGCCAGTAGTACCGGACAATGACTTGAAGAAGTTCTGTGCACTCTGTTGTCCTGTTGCCAGCTTCGGAAACTTCTTGTTGATTTCCCCAATGATTACATCAAGCTGCTTATAGTTACCGGCAGCGTCACGTACAGAGATACCATGCTTCTTCAAACCTTCAACCATCTTGGCCGAAGTTAACTGCTGCAACAATCGTGCATAACCTACAGATGCTTTTGATGCGCCTAGAGCACGTGTCAGGAATGCAACAGTACCAGCGAGGTTATTGAATGACTGACCAGTTTGATTAGCTGCCGGTGCTGTAGTCTGCAACGACGCTTGAAATTGCTGCATTGTGATACGACCGAAACGTACAGCAGCAAATGATCGGTTAAGTGCTGTTTCAACACCCTTGGCCGTTTGTGGTATCTCTTTGAAGTTAGACAACACAGATAGGACACCTTGTGTGGCATCCTTCGTGGAGAGACTACCAGCCACAGCGGCCTTATTGACCTGTACGAGAATGTCAC